>Ga0182736_1000057_pt1 | contig 224061 bp, 197 predicted proteins | sample eDN5th30CKraftBY_FD_128882 | JGI IMG/M metagenome (GOLD analysis project Ga0182736, IMG submission 128882) | Enriched backyard soil microbial communities from Emeryville, California, USA - eDNA 5th pass 30_C Kraft BY (version 2) (version 2) | ecosystem: Environmental > Terrestrial > Soil >...
AAAGCCACCCAAACCCACCAAGGAGACGCCGCGAAACTTGACCGCCACCTAACCCGAAGACCACCATCAGCCCGGGTCACTTCTCAGTGGAAATCCAGGGTCAGTTCTTCGCGGAAATCAACAATGGCGGCCGTAGCGGCTCGTGTGCCGCCCGCAGCCGGGCACGCCGCAGGTTCTCTTGTGCATGTGTGATGATCCTAAAAAAGAAGTTCCCGCGCGTAGACAAGCCGAGCGGGCGGATGGGGAGACTGACGGTGGTGCTGAGATCAGAAGTCGCTGTCGACGGTATCGTTGTCGAACAACCCGCTGGCTTCGAGCAGCAAGTTATTGGCGTGTTGCACGCCTGCGGCGCTACGAGCGCGTGGTAGCAGATTTCCCACGCCAGTTAGGTGATTTTGGCGTAGAGAGGATAGGTCGTTGCCCCGTCGGCGGGAATGACACTTTCGACCGTGCCGACCCCAATCGTCTGAATTCGGTTGTCAGCCATCGGGAGGTCATCGGCCTCTTGGGCATCCTCCAAGACCGTGAGCATCTCACGGGCACGCGCGAGGCTGGCTCCAGGCGCCCAACGGCGAGGTGGACGAGTTCAGCCTGCATGGGAACCAGCAGTTCGTTGAAGTACGTGAGGGCAGAGATGACGTTCATGTCGATGATAATCTTCTTTGTGAGGTCGAGATAATTCGCACCCCGTCCCGCAGGGACAGGCGTGGAAGGGGAAAGGCCGACGCCGGTTGTGGATCGACGGGCAAAGCGGAACGAAGCCGTCTGGAGTGGCAAGGGCGAGGGGTATCCGATCCGCGACCGACTTCGGGCGGTCTGGTCGCGACCTGTCGCGAACTCCAATTGGCTCCCGAGGGGCGCCGACTGCGATGGGCGCGGCAGTTGCCGCCGGCAAGGCGACCATGTTCGCCGACTAGAAGTCCGAGCGCTCACTCTGCTCAACTAGCATCTCAAAGATGACGTCGAGGAGTTGGTTTTTGTTCAGTCCGACGAAAGGCCGAAGTAATTCGACCTTCAAGCCTGAACAGTTTACTGCCGCCTCGCCCTGACGGGCAGCTTCGGCAGCCGTCATATGGTCCAAGGGCCTCATAAAGTCGGCCTCGGACTTGGCTTCCGCCGCAGTCATGCCGAACTGCTGCGCGAACCGTTCGAGCTTCGTTTGCGCGACGGATGCTTCGTTCGCATTCCCGCTGCACGCCAAGCGGCTCAGTTTGAGCGCGTGTTCGGCATCGGCGGCGGTGAAGGTGAGTGTGGCTGGCCCATGTTCGGCGTAAAGAGCCTTCGACTGGACTTTCAAGAAGGCGTCGATGCCTCCCTCAAATGTGCCGAGCGAGGCACATTTAGCCACCGCCATATATTTCGCAGCCTGCCGATAGCTGCATCGACAGTTGGCTGCGACCCACGGCTTGAATTCGCCATGGCGGAGCCGCTTCTTGACTTCAATCAGAGCCTCGCCCGCGCGCCGTGCCTCTGAAAGCATCGACTTCGAGTGAAAAGCAAGATGGCGATGGGCGTCATTGACCTCGTTGGCGAGGAACGCCAAATCGATCGTTGGAACAATGGCGGTTGAAGCTTCTGTCATTCTCATTGTCCTGACGCGGCGTGGGGCACTAGATGTTGTGGGTTGGAGGAACGAGCAGCAGCCCAGCCGGAACGTGTTCTGGCGGGAGGTCGGAGTTATCCAAAGGTGGGGGCTAATCGGCACCCCTCTAGGATCCGCGCAAACACCCCATGGACGCCTGTTTGAAACGAGACGTGCCGCGATACTCTTCTCACGAATGGGCGCGTACGGGCTCCACAGCGGCCGCGCGAGCACGGTAGAGGCAGCCCCGCGGTGGGCGCAGATAGTCAATATATTGATTTTCAGCGTGTCGACTTGGCCGTCGCTGCTGAGGGGCGGCCGCCATCGGCATTCGGGGTGTCAGCGCCCGAGATCTGCCAGTGGCTCGGTCCCGTTTGTTGGCTTCGACGGCAGAGCAGCGGAGGCCTAGCGACGCCGGCGCTCATCTCGGGATGCAGTCCATGCCACATGGCTTTCATGGCGTCCCTGCGTCGGCAAAGGGGCTGAGACCAGATGGGCGGGCGCATAATTAAAGGCCGAGCAGCGGCAGTCCGAACTTGCCCCCCGGCCATTCAGCCTGCCACGGCGCGCTCGTGGTCCCGCACGATCCTATCGACCGTGCTCACGCCGATGCCAAGTTCCTTGGCGATCTTCACCTTGCCCTTGCCGACCGCTCTCGCCTCCAGTACGGCGGCATGGACACGCGACCACTCGGCCGCCTTCTTGCGGTCCTTCTCGGCGCCTCTTGCGGGCCTGCCGAGCTTGGTCCCGGCCGCCTTGGCGCGCGACAGGCCGGCATTGACGCGCTCGCGGATCATCGACCGCTCGAACTCGGCGAAGACGCCCATCATCTGGAACATCGCCTTGCCGGCCGGGGTCGAGGTGTCGAGGCCCTGCTGGTGAAGGTACAGGTCAACACCCTTGCCGTGCATCTCGCCGAGAAGGCCGAGCAGATCGACGAGGGAACGTCCGAGCCGGTCGACGCTCCACGCCGCGACAAGGTCCACCTCACGGCGGATGACCGCCTTCATCATCGCATCGAGCCCGGGCCGCTTGTCCCTGCCCTTGGCACCAGAGATCCCGGCATCCTCGAAGGCCGCCACGACCTCCCAGCCATGCCGTGCGGCCACGGTCTCCAACTCCAGCCGCTGGTTCTCGACGGTCTGGCCCGAAGTGCTGACGCGGAGATAGAGGGCCACGCGCTTGGTCGTCATGATCGGTCTCGCTCGCCGGAGTGGATGACTGCAACCTAGTGCGTATATATACGATAAACAAATGATTTCCGTATGATCCGGAGAACCTCTGCAGCGGCACGGATTTCCTCGGCTTCGGCACCTCGCGTTCTGACGGGTTTTCCGTATACCCATCGCGCTCGACTTGCGCCCGGTAGGGCGCGACACTTCCCCGTCGAACGGTGGGAGAACGAGATGTCGGAACGCAGCGTCTACGTCTTTTGTGTGGACGTCGGGAGCCCGAAGAACGTCGGCTGGGCGGACAGCGAAGGCAATGCTGGAGGACCTGCGTCTTTTGAGGGTGCGCTGCTCAACGTCTCGCGGCGGCTCCAGCGAGGTGAACTGGTAGCGCTGGGCTTCGAGGCCCCTATATGGACGCCACGCCGAAGCGAGTTCACCCGGCTCACGTCGAGCCGTGGCGGTGCGGAACTTGCCCTCAAGAGAGCTTGGTCGGCCGGTGCTGGCTGCGGTGCGCTGGGCGCGGCGCTTGCTCTGATGCCATGGTGCTTCACTCAGTTGGCTGCTGGCGGCATCGTCCCGGCGACCACGTTAATCGAGCGCTTCCATCAATGGACCGGCGGCCTGTTCATTTGGGAGGCGCTCGTAACCGGTGCGGCGAAGGGCGTCGAGCATCACCACGATGCATCCTATGCCGTCGAGGCCTTCGTTGGTCGGATGGGAGACCTCCAGTCGGATGTTCCGGCAGAGCCCGCGATGAACCATGCGGCCGTGGCTTTGATGGTTGCGGGGTTCCCCATCGCTCCGGATGAGTTGGCTACGGCAGGCTTGGTCATTGCGGCCGTGCCACGGTTGGCAGCACCCTCCTTGGCCTCGGGCATGGTGCTCGTACCAGCGGAGCAACCCTAGCCGGGTGGAGGGGGGAGGGAGTTTCATCGCCGATCAAGGCGGCCATGCAGATTTTCGCCACAGAACTAAAGCGCTGCCCCGGCGACCTGAGCCGGAGAGGCCGGTGATCACGCCGGCGGCTTGCGAACGGCCAACACCACTGCTATACAAGACGTCATGGACAGCGAGAAATCATTAATGATTTCAAAGTTCTGATGGCCGGTTTGCCCGATCCTCTTCTGGGCACCATTTCCCAATACAGAGCCTGCCAATAGGCTCTGGAAATCGGCAGAAATGTAGTGAAATCGGACCCTGCGGGGTCCGATTTCGTTTTGGGCATTCGAGGGGCGCTGGCCGTTTTGAGGTACGGACGATGCCTCACATGAGGCGATCCCCCATGCCTCTTGCCGATACGGCGATCGAAGCTACATGGCTCAGACAAATCGGGGCGGCTCCGTTTGTCTGGGCTCGCCGTCTCCCTTGAGGCGCGTTCACGGAGTTGCTCCTCGCGGAGTGGTCTCCCGCCTCCATTTACGTCATCGGTCTTCCGAAGCACAGATCGCAGCGGCCGGGCGCAGGATAGCGGCGGAGCAGGCCGAGTTCTCGGTCGCCGATGCAACGGCGATGCCTTATGTCGACGCGCGTTTCGATGTGGCTGTGATGGCGCTTGTACTGTTCTTCGTTCCCGATCCTAAGAAGGGCGTCGCCGAACGCCTCCTACGCATGGGACATCCTGCACGGCTGGACGCCGACGCAGCCCGTGTGGGACGTGATGCGGGACCTCGGCAAGGAGGTGGAGCTACCGCCCGTTCAGACGTCCCGCGCTTCGAGGCGCTCAAGGCATTGTGGCGGCGTTCGGCCTCTGCGATATCGAGACCCGCGAGCTGGTCGTCGAGCGGAGCTTTACGGATATCGATGACTCCTGGCTGTCGATGGTCGTCAGCGGCCCGACCGCTTTTGCCGAACGTCTGTCGGACGCGGAGAGCGCGGAGATGAAGCGCCGCCTGCAGGCGCGTCTGCCGGCCAGCGCCAGCGGTGCGATTACAGTTCACGGCTGGGCAACCGCGATCAAGGGCCGGAAGCCCGCCCGGTAGCATCGGGCCGCAGCGGTTGATCCGGCGGCGCCGCGCTTCACCGCGACACCGGCGCTGGTCACGGCGATTACAGGCTCCGCTCCATGAAAAGCCAGAACGGCAGAAGCGGGGGCGGCGGTTCGGCGCCTGCATAGGGATCGCGCGGCGCAAATCCTGCGGCGCGGTATATCTTCTGCGCGGACTTCATGAAGACAGCCGTATCGAGACGAAGGATCTTGTAGCCGAGCAGCCGCGCTTCGCCGACGAGATGATCAACGGACCGGGAGCCGAGGCCCCGGCCGCGACAGTCCGGCCGCGTGAAGATGCGGACGATCTCCGCAGCTCCATCGGGAAGTCGCCGCAAACCGCCCATTGCCGCGATCCGGCCTTCCCCGTCCCTGTGGGCATAGATGCCGCCATCTTCAGGCGCGATCCGGCAGGCGATCTCGGTCGTGTGGAGGACATAAGCCTCAAGGCTCATGCCGACAATTTCCGGAATCGACAGCGCGCAGAACCGGATGATTTCGCCATTCATCCAGTCGAAATAGTCCTGTGTGATGGCGATGAATTCGGACCGGACCCTGGCGATGCCGAGGTCGAGCCGACCGAAGCCGATGGTCTCGGCGGGCGGCGTCTGGATCTGCGTCATGGATTCAATCAACCTCGACAAACGTCTTCGGGATCAGGCATCACACGTCTCGGGCCGGCACACCCGATGCGAATTCGAACCATCGAGTCGCAAAGCAACCGGACGGTCCGGTATTCGCATCGGACGCACCATCGCCCGCGTGATCGGAGGGTCTAGAGGCCGTCAAACCAGGTTTTCCAGAGCGGAACGGCGCTCGCATAGGTGCCGCGATGGTCGGTCGCGCCGGTCGAGATGGCCTCGACCTTGTCGTTGCCGCCGCCGATGCCCTGCTGGTAGTTCATGACGAGCTTGCCGAGCCCCACCGAGACGATTTCGTCGGCTTCGCCGTAATAGTTATGGAGCGGCGTCTTGATCACCCAACGATAAGCTTGCGTCGCCGCAGCGATCTTGCCATAGGCGGAACTGGCGAAGAAATCCGGATCGAAATAGTCCGCACGGACCAGCTTCTTGAGGTCGGTCGGAATCTCGTCGAACTGATAGGGCTTGCGCTCATAGATCCGCTTGGCGAGGTCGTAATACTCGTCGGTGATCACGCTGCGCGCCAAACCCGCAATGCCGTAATACTCTTCGAACGAGAAGGCGGAGAGGATGTAGAGGACATTGGCCCAGGTCGCGTCGTTCTTGCGCGGGAAATCCAGGAACCCACTCAGCAGCGAATAGATGTCGGCCGGACCGCTCGCCGTAGCTGCTCCGTCGATCTTGACGCCCGCCTGCTCCAGCCTTTCGAGGAAGGCCATCGTGACGAAGCCGCCTTCCGACCAGCCGCTGATGAAGCGCTTGGTGACCTGGACCTTCATCGCGCCGAGGATGATCTCGGAGGCTTTCAGCATGTCGAAGGTCGCCTGCTGCTGGCTCGCCATGACGCCGTAGCCTTCGGGCTCGGTCGACAGGCCCATGCCGAAATAGTCGGCGCCGATCACGACATAGCCCTGCCCGGCGAACTGGGCGACCATCAACTGGGTCTCGGGCGACTGGTCCAGAATCGAGGGGACCTGCGTCTTCAGATAGACCGTACCGTGCTGATAGGAGACAAGCGGTAAGCTGGTCGCATCGGTCTCGGGCACGGCGAGAAGGCCCGTCGCGACGATGGGCCTGTTATGCTGTTCGGGCACCACCGAGGAATAGGTGACCCTGTAGAGCCGGACGGCATTGCGCGCCGGCGTGTAGGGCACGGTGATATTGAAGAATTTCGGTGCGTCGACCGTCAGGACCTGGTTGAGCTTGTCGACGTCCCAGCGACCGATCAGTTCATAGCTGACCCCCGAGGGCACGGCGATCGCCGCCGGCTCGGCGGCAACCGCGGCGACGGGTCCGGCCAGGGCGATGGCCATGCTGGCGGCGAGCGCCGCGATCAGCCCGTGAATGCGTGACATGCCTTTCTCCTGCCGGCAGCGCCGGCGCTGTGCCGCAAAGCGGCTCTGTTGGGTTCGTGATGGCGGCGCGAAGGTGAGCCCGGTGTCGCCGCCGGAGCGGATGATCTTCGGAGCGTGGGGGCACATCACCTGGCGTATTTCTGCAGAAGATAGCCCGTCGCCCACGATATCGAGCCGGTGACTTTGCCATCCACGACGACCTGGTCGGCGACCGTCGTCTTGAACAGCTCCGGATTCTCATGAAAAAGACCGGCGGGCCCATAGAGAAGAGCCTCGATATAGGCGGCGGTGGAACAGGCCCGCTGGGCGAATGTCTTGCTGACCTTGAAATTCGTCACCGCATTGGGCGGGGCGCATTTGGTTGCGATGGTCTGGGACAGCTCTGCCCCGGTCGGGCGCTGCGCCGCGGCGCCGATCTCCTCGAGCGCGAAGCGCGCTGCCTTGATGCCATAGAAGGGGCCGGTGCTGCTGACGATGTCGGGAGCGCCGAGCGCGGCAAAGCGCTCCTGCAGCAGGGCCGTATAGGAGGCACGGCAGCCGGCGGGCTCGAACGTTGCCGGGCCGGTAATCCGGACCATCCGGCCGTCGACGATATCGCCTGAATCCTCGGCCGGCTGCATCCCGGTGGGGAAACAGCGTCGCCCGCCATCGCCGGGCGGGTCTCGATCCGCATCGCCTTGCGGGCATCGTCCGGCCCGAGGCCGATATAGCTTCGATCGAAGACTGAGAAGCTCCGGTCATTGATCGTCACCGCATAGATGTTCTTCGCGGCATCGGGCGCGGCGGCGGTCGGATAACTGACCTGGACCGACGAGCCGCCGATCTCGACGACGCCGACCGGCGCCTTGTCGCCCCGAAACGCATCGCGATAGCGGTCGTTCACATCGATCCAGGTCCACAATCCCTCTTCGGCGCTGCCGTCGATGGTGCGTATATCGCCGACCGCAAAGCCCTTCTTCGCGATGAAGTGTCGGATGCCGTCATAAAAGGCCTCGATCTCCGCGGGATCATGCGTGCCGATCGGCTTCAGCATGCTGCGCATCCCGGCCGTGGCGAGCAGATCGACGATCACGTCGCCGTCACGAACGCCGCGCTCTTTCAGGGCCGGGGCCACGGCATCGAGCAGCGGGCCGATCACAGCCTCGCCCACGGCATCCGGGCCGAGATTCTTGTCGACCCCGCCGCGATGATCGAGGAAGTTATCGATGCCTTCGTCGCCGGGGATGCGCTTGCGCTGCCCGATCGCCCTGACCTCCGGATAGGTGCCGGGCCTCACTTCGTAGAGGGCGATGCGGCTTCCGCTGCTACCAGCATCGATGACGGCGGTATAGACAATGGAGCTCTCGGCGTACGCCTCCGCGATCTTGAGCGGTCCGCTGACTGCCATCGCGCCCAAGCAGAGCACAGCCGCGGCAAATCCGAGCGTCTCGATTGTCTTCATCTTCACCTCGAAAGCCGCGACACTCGACGAAACACTTCGGAATCCATCACTCGCACCCCAATGCGCAGAGTGACTTATTCGATATACCCGATAGGATCAACGTCAGATACTTATGGCCTCAATACAGATATACAAAAAATACAAAAAATCTTATGTTCTATATTATAATCTAAATAAACTGACTATAGTCTCGCCACCTCGCCAGACAATTCAACTTCCGGTAGGCGCGCGTTCGCCTCTTCCAGCGAGCTTCTTCTCTCGGCCCAGCTCAAGCTTAATCCGAGACCCAAAGACAGTGCCATGCTAAAACCGCGTCCGGGAACAGCGATAAAATACGCCTATATCCGGATCGAGACTGTCGGCATGAGTGGATCGAACATCGGTACGCGGTTGCGGACCTGGCGGCGCGCGAACGGCATCAAACAGCAGGTCATGGCCTCCGCTCTCGGTGTCTCGCAAGCAACCGTGTCGCGTTGGGAAAGCGGCGTCGATCTTCCGTCGATCGAGATTTCACGCCGGATCACCGATCTCATCGCTACGCATATCCGGGATGAACTCGCCATCGAGAGCCGGTTCATCGAGTCGCTCTCGTCGGTCCAGGCGATTTTCGATATCGACGGTATCCGCCTGCAGGCCGCCTCGGCGGGCTGCAGGCGCGCATGGCCGTTGTTTTCGAGGCTCGCCGGACGCGCCTTCGAGGGCCGGATGATCGGCGAGAGCCGCATCATCCTTGATGATCCCGAAACGAAGGACAGCGTGATCAAGGGCGACATCGCCATGATCGTCGGCGTCAGCACGCGCCATCTCGATCTGGAAGGTGACGCGCCCTTCAAGCACCGCTGGATCTCCCGCTTCTGGTTTCACGGGCATCGCGTGTTCACCACGCTCGCCTACGAGCCCTGCGACCCGGCGACGCCGGTTGGCATCGAACAGATCCTCCATCTCGAAGACATCGCCCGGCGCTAGGTCAACGAGGGTCCGGCACGTAGCGAGCCCGGCAGACGCCGGGCATCCGGCATCCAACCCGCCAGCGACGGCCGAAAACACAGCCGGTGGCGGTGACATTTATACGCCGAGATACGTGCCGCGAGGCGCGCTCGACTGCCGGGGCGAGCGGCGGAACGGCGCAACGCTTTGACTCTTCAAGCGATCGAAGGCCAAACGCGCCGCTGCGTACAAGCTATGTCCGGAATAGATGCAACCAAGACGCGTCGATCCCTCTCTTGACGCTCGCGATCAAGTGATGCGAGGCTCGATCGTCGCGCCAATACAGAAGGCTGCGGCGCCTCATCATTATTAAAGAAGAACTAATGCGCCGGACAAGATGTGAAGTCCAATGGCGATCAGAACGAATGGCAGGATCTTGTGTCCATAGCGTCGTATATGATCGCCAATCAGGCGATTATTTACTATGATTCGGCCGACGAAGCACCAAAGGGCCGTCATGACGGCAAAGACGCCGACGAAGAGTGGGACCCAGGCCGTCGCGCTGGCGAAGAGCGGGATATATACGCCGAGATTGTCGCCGCCATTGGCGATCGTCACGCCGGCGATGGCGAGGACCTGGGAATGCGTCCGCCGCTCCAGATCATGCTCTGCGAGGTCGGCCTTGTCGCCCTCCGCTTCGTCGGCGGCAGGCCGCCAGAGAGCGATCAACTGCCGAACGCCCAGCGCAAGCGGCACGATCCCGAGCAGCGCAATCCACCCGGACGGCAGCGCCACGGCGAACCACGCCGCCAGGCAGCTGACGACGACCAGCGCGCCGATGCCGAGGAACTGCCCGAACACGACCGATTTCGGCGCGATCTTTTTGTCCGAAAAGAATGCAGCCAAAAGAAAAATATCATCGATATTCGTGGACAAGAAAACGGCACATGCAATAACCAGATGCGCGGCAACGTCATTAAACTGAAGCATAATCGCCCTTCATTCGTCTCTATGCTTTTATGATTTTGTTAAAATTGAACCGATGTCAAGACATATGCTGTCACATTTTAAGTTATATCTAAAACATGACCTGAAGCGCGAGCTATATGTCTGGAGCCATATCGCGCGATACTATTGGCCGCTCGCAGCCGTGGTGACGCTGGCCGCGGTGATTGCGTTCATCTATGTGCAGCCGTTTCCGCGGCAGGAAACGGTGCTCGCGGTCGGCCAGCGCGGCTCGATGTCGGAACAGTTGGGCGAAGCGTTCAAGGCATCGTTCGAGCGGGAGGGTCTTCCCTTCAGCATCGACCGACGGATGGGCCTAGACGAGGTCGAGAAGGATCTCCGCGATCCAGCCTCACGGGTCAATGCCAGTTTCGTGGTTTCAGGCGCGGGATCGCCGGCGGATTATCCCGGATTGGTCTCGCTCGGCAATGTGGCCATCGCGCCCTTATGGCTGTTCTACCGGGGCGACACGCTCAACGTCGATGACCCGTTCCAGTATTTCAGCGACAAGCAGATCGCCGTCGGCGCCCCCGGTACGGTGACGCGGAAACTCTTCACGACGCTGATGGAGCTCAACAATCCGAACACGGGCGACAAGGCCAATTTCCTTAAGCTTCCGAGCGAGGCGGCAGCTGACGCGCTCCTCGCCGGCACGATCGATGCGCAGTTCGTCGTCGATGGCTATGGCTCACCCATCGTTCAGAAGCTGCTGCACAGCCCCGATATCAAGCTGGTGAACTTTCCGCTCGTCGACGCCTATGTCCGCCAGCTTCCCTTCCTGCAGAAAGTGACCGTGCCGCGCGGCGCCATCGACATCGGCGACGTCCGGCCCGAGTCCGACATCGCCATGCTCGCCTCGAGCGTCAATCTGCTGGTGGAGAGCGACGTTCACCCGACCGTGCAATGGGCCTTCCTGCTGGCAGCCCGCGAGATCAACCTGACCAGCGCCAATTTCTTCCCCTCGATCGGGGCACTGCCGCAATACAAGGACCGCGGCTTCCCGCTCAGCGAGGTGGCGGCGCGGTTTTATACCACCGGGGTTCCCGCCCTCTTCCGCTCGCTGCCGTTCCGGCTGGCCGCCATCCTGGAGAATGTCTGGGTCATCCTGTTCGCGGTCTTTCTGCTGGTCCTGCCGATCCTCAAGAGGATCCTCGGCTATCGGGGGTTTGCCTCGCAAAAATTCCTGTGGCTTCATTTCTGGGAGCTGCGTTATCTGGAGGACGAGCTCAAGGCCAGCCGCACGGCGGACGAGGTTTCAGTTGCCCTCTCCAGCCTCAGACATCTTGACGACGCGGCAGCGACGACCTGGGTGGACCAGGATCAGATGCGTCATTACTTCAATCTGAGGCGGTGCATCTCCGGCACGATCCAGGATGCCGAGAAGAAGATCTCCGCTCTTGCAGCGGCGCCCGGCTCTCAACCCGAGACTGGGAGGCACTGACGGATGTTGCTGCTTTCGATCGAGAGATTATCGGACGGCCAGTTGCTGGTGCTGTTCCCCGCCGTCGCGTGCCTCGTCCTCCTGCTGGTGACGATCGCGCTCCGGATCGTCAACAAGAGGTTCGGCTGGCTCGATTATGACAGCGACATCGTCGACACGGCGACGCAGAACGGCATGTCCGGCGCCTATGTCGTGCTCGGCTTCGTCCTCGCTCTGGTGATGACGACAGCGTCTGGCATCGACGACAAGGTTTCGCAGGAGGCGCAGGCCATCAAGAGCCTCAACCGCATGCTGATCCTCGACGGCGAGCCGTCGGCGCTGAAGGCGCGGCAGTTGCTGGTGGATTACACGCACTCCATCCTTCGCGACGAATGGCCCATGCTAAAGGAGGGGCGGCAGAGCGATGCGACCACGACGGCGCTCACCGCCGTGTTCAGCGCGATCGACACGATCAACCCGCAATCGCCCAAGGACGAGACGGTCTTCGGCCGTGTCCTGGACGCCGCCGATCGCGTAGCGCAGGGCCGCAATGACCGCATTCTCAGCATAACCAGCACGCTTCCGGAGATGTTCTACACCGTCAGCCTGCTCAGCATTCTCGGCGTGATCATCATCTGCGCGCTGCGGCTCGTCGAGACGACGCCGCTGCGCGCGATCACGCTGGCGGTCCAACTCATCATGCTGACGCTGATGCTCGGCGCCATTGCCATCATCGACCTCCCCTATCTCGGCGACACGAGCATCTCGGCCGAGAGCCTGACGGCGGTCTACAACGCCCTGCTCGCCCAGAACCCGACCCCATCGCCGTAGGAAACTGACCATGGACATGGAGCGCCACGAGATCTTGGAAGGCCCGCTCACGGGCACGCTGTGGCTGAAGGCTGGCCAGCGCTATGTCGTGCGCTCGGATGTGCGCGTCGCCAAGGGCGCGACGATCGTCGCCGAGGACGGCACGACCATTCTCATTCAGAACGGCATCGTCCCGTCGAGCGAGATTCGGCACGCCGCCCTTATCTTCGAGCAGGGCTCGGCCCTGAAGGCGGAGCGGCTCTATATCAGGGCCTGCGACGAGAGCTTCCGCCAGGTCAAGAAAGCAGACAATGGCGGCATCTGGTTCTTCGGCGCCTATCGCAGCGTGGAGAAGGATGGGCTCAGCGTGACCGCGGCCGCCGCAACGAGCGCTTCCTCGTTCAACGCGGCGCTGATCGCGGCCTATTATCTTGGCCATCCCGACCCGATCGGTGACAGCAACGACCCGCTCGAGGACGACCGCGACGGCTTTTCGCTGATGGGGGTCGGGCCCCAGGAATGGAGCGTCGCCGAGGTCCGCAGCTTCTATTCCGGCGACGACGGCTTCGACATGACGAATTCGCATGTGGCTGTGCAGCGGCTGCGCGTCGTCGGGCCCACCGAGGACGGGATCAATCTCAGCAGCAGCAAGCTGCAGGTGGCGCGCAACCTCGCCGTCGACGTGACCATGACGGAGGTCTTCGATCGCGACATCTTCGACCTCGAGACGGATGATGGCCCGAGCTATGTCGAGATCGCCCAGCACTGTCATGTCGATATCTGCGGTGTGTTCGGAGACCAGTTGCACCTGATCAGCCCGGACATGCCGCCGCCGACCGAGCGCGACGGCGTCTCATATCGGTTCAAGGATTTCCTCCGCCAATCGCCGGCGCTGGTCTATTCTCTGAACGAGGATTGACGGTGCGCCGCGCGGATCCGGCGCGCCGTCAGTGGCCCGCGACCTCGTGGCGGCTCAGAGCGCCGGCAGGGCGTTGCGGCGCGCGACGTCGCGCAGCCAGAGGGCGCTGTCCTTCGGAATGCGCTTCTGGCTGCCGTAATCGACATAGGTGATGCCGTAGCGGGCGCTGAATCCGGCGTCCCATTCGAAATCGTCGAGCAGCGTCCAGACGAAGACGCCGCGGATGTCGACGCCGCGGTCGAGGGCGCGCCGCACGGCCCGGAGCGCCGCATCGAAATAGGCGATGCGGCCGCCGTCGCGCACGCGGCCAGTCGGATCGACATAGTCGTTGAAGGCGTTGCCGACCTCGGTGCAATAGACCGGCAGCGTGCAGCCATAGTCGACGAGCGGCCGAACCAGGATCTCCTCGATGCCCTCCGGCGAAAGGCTGTCGCCACGATAGTTGGTCGGGCCGGGAGCAGGCAGGCGGCGGTAACCGGTGACCGGCACGCCCCGATCGGCCTTCACCAGTTCGCGGACGTAGTAATTGAGGCCGAGGAAATCGAGCGGGCGCGCGATGAGCTCGAGATCACCTGGCTGGACGATCGTTGGATCGGCGAGGCAGGGCAGCGTCTGGACCAGCCGCTCCGGATAGCGCCCCGCTAGCAGGCTATCGAGCCAGATACGGTTCGATTCGGCATCGGCGAGGCTGGCCGCGTCGAGATCCTCCGCACTGTTCGAGAATGGCTTGATGGAATTCAGCCATAGGGTCACGCCGACGGTGACGTCGCTCGCCTGCGCACGGATCGCCTCCAGCGCCAGTCCGTGCCCGAGCAGGAGGTGATGGGCGGCGATACCGGCCTTGCCATAGTCGCGCAGGCCCGGCGCGTGCAGCCCTTGTGCGTGACCCATGAAGGCGGCCGACCATGGCTCGTTCAGCGTCACGAAACGCTTGACGCGGTCGCCGAGCCGATCAGTGACGACGGCGGCATAATTCGCGAAATGCTGCGCCGTGTCCCGGTTCAGCCAGCCGCCGCGCTCCTGGAGCGCTTGCGGGAGGTCCCAGTGATAGAGCGTGCACAACGGGGTGATGCCGAGTTCCAGCATCAGATCGACCATGCGGTCATAATGGTCGAGCCCGGCCGCGTTCACGGCGCCTGATCCCGTGGGCACAATGCGCGGCCAGGCGACCGAAAAGCGCAGTCCCGTGAGACCATAGTCGTGCCGCATCATGCGGAGGTCTTCCGGATAGCGATTATAGAAGTCCGCGGCGATGTCGGCCCGGTCGCCATTGTGGCTGCCGCCCTGGCGCACGAAGACATCCCAGATCGATTCGCCGCGACCATCGGCCCGGGTGGCGCCCTCGATCTGATAGGCGGCGGTGGCCGCGCCCCAGAGGAAGCCTTCGGGGAAGGCGGTCTGGCTGGTATCGGTCATCGACATTGTCCTTTCAGGCCCCGGCGGCGCCACTCGAGATCCGGCGGCGGCGGGCGAGCATGTCGACCGAGACGGCGGCGAGCAGGATGAGGCCGGTGATGATGGTCTTGATGTGAGCGGGTTGGCCGAGCAGGTCGAGGCCGTTCGAGACGCTGCCGATGACGACGGCGCCGAGCAGGCCCCCGACGATGCGGCCGCGGCCGCCGAACAGGCTGGTGCCGCCGATCACTGCGGCCGCAATGGAATCAAGCACGAGATTGCCGCCGCCGGTGGCGCTGTCGACCGAGTATTGCCGCGACGCGGCAACGATTCCGGCCAGCGCCGCGAGCGTTGAGCAGAGCGCAAAGACGCGGATGCGCACGTTGGACACATTGATGCCGGCCCGCCGCGCCGCTTCGGCATTGCCGCCCACGGCCAGCAGGTGAACGCCGAACAGGCTGTGCTCGGTGAGAAGGGTCAGCGCGAGCGCCACCGCGATCACCAGCAGCAGCAGATAGGGCACGCCGAAATAAAGGTTGAGCACGGCGACGATGGCAGCGGCAACGAGCGGAAACAGCAGCAGGCGCAACAGGCGGCGCGCATTGCGGGCAGGCGCGGTCAGCGCCGCAGCCAAGGCGATGATTGCCGTCAGCCCCACGAAGCACCAGGCGAGCCAATGCGGCATGTAGGTGGAGGCGATGCCCTTGACGAAGGGATCGTAGATGAGAAGAGCGCCGACTTCCTCGCCGAGCAGCAGGAACTGCAGCCCTTGGAAAACCAGCAGCCCGGTGAGCGTGACGATGAAGGACGGCGCTCGGACGAAGACGACCCACGAGCCTTGAATGAGGCCGGCCAGGCAGCCGAACAGCAGCGCGGCGGGAATCGCCCCGACGGCCGGCCAGCCATAGCGGGTGAGGAGCACGACGAGCACGACTGCCGCGCAGCCGGCGACCGATCCCGCCGAGAGATCGATCTCGCCGATGAGGAGCACCAGCACCATGCCCATGGTGAGCAGCGCCAGCGGCCCGAGCTGCAGCACGAGATTGGAGGCGTTGCGCGGCGTCAGGAACACCGGCGTCAGATTGTAGAAGACGAGCGCGATGACGACGAGACCGAACACGACCGGCAGGAAGCCGAGATCGCCATGGGCAATGCGGCTGGCGCCAAGCCTCGCGAGGATCGACGGCGTCGCGGGAGAACGAGAGTGGGACATCATGCGCTCAGGGCTCCATGCTGATGGCCGACCCGCCGGTGATGGCACCGACGACCTGGTCTGGCGTGACGACCTTCGGGTCCATCTCGGCGATGGCGCGGCCCTGCCGCATCACGACGATGCGGTCGGCGAGCGCGAAGGCGTCCTGCATGTTGTGGGTGATGAGGATGACGCCGAGCCCGCTCGCCCGGAGATTGCGGATGACGCGGCGGACATTGGCCGTCTGCTCGACGCCGAGCGCGGCGGTCGGCTCGTCGAGGATCACAAGCCGCGAGCCCCAGACCATGGCGCGGGCAACGGCGATCGCCTGTCGCTGGCCTCCAGACATGGTGCCGATCTGCGAATGGAGCGACGGAAGCGTCGTGCCGAGTTGGCGAACCACCTCGGTCGCCCGCTCGACCATTCGCCTGCGGGCGGGAACCCAGTGCAGCGGCCAGCGGGAGAAGCGGTGGAGCTCGCGGCCGAGGAACAGGTTCTGCACCACCGTCAGGTTGTCGCAGAGCGCGAGGTCCTGATAGACCGTCTCGATGCCGAGCGCGCTGGCGGCGCGCGGCGAAGGGATCGCCACGGGTTTGCCGAGCACGAGGATCTCGCCGCTGTCCGGCTGATGCACGCCCGAGATCGTCTTGATCAGCGTCGACTTGCCGGCGCCGTTGTCGCCGAGAAGAGCTACCACCTCGGCGGCATGGACCCGAAGGTCCACGCCCCGAAGCGCCTCGACCGAACCGAAGCGCTTGGCGACGCCCCTGACCTCGAGCAGCGGCAAGGTGTCGGCGCCCGGCATCAGAAGTTGCACTTCGCCGCGGCCGGACCGACGCAGATCTTCTCCTTCTGCGCAAAGCCATCGGCGATAACGGTCGAGGCGAGGTTGTCGGCGGTGACGACGTCCGGATTCAGCAACAGTGCCGCGACATCGCCGCTGCCGTTCGGCACCTTCTCCGGAAAGATCGCGGCGACGCTCTCGCCCTTGGCCAGTGCGACAGCCGCCTTTGCGGCAGCGCCGGCCTCGGCCTGCAGCGCCTTGTAGACGGTCATGGTCTGGTCGCCGGCAAGGATGTTGGTGAGCGCGGCGTCGGTGGCGTCCTGACCGGTGACGATGACCTTGCCGTTGAGACCGACATTGGTGAGCGCGGCGATGACGCCCTGCGCAAGGCCGTCATTGGCGGCGGCGACACCATCGACCTTGTTGTCCGCGACGGTCAGCGCCTGCTCCATCAGCGCCTGCGCATTGGCGGGCAGCCATGCCTTGGCCTCGCCTTCAAAGACGAGCTTGACGCGACCGGACTTCACCGCCTCGTCCAGAACGGCATGCGAGCCGCGCTTGAACGCCCGGCAGGCATCGCAGAACTGCTCGCCATTGATGAGCACGACATTGCCGCCCTCGGGCACATGGTCGACGACGAACTGGGCCTGCAGGCGGCCGACCTTCTCATTGTTGAACGACACATAGCCATCCGGCAGCGCGCCGCGGATCAGCGCGTCATAGGCGATGACCGGGACGCCTTCCCTATGGGCCGCCTCGACGATCGGCACCGCACCGTTCTCCTGGATCGTATTGACGACCAGCACCTTGGCGCCCTGCGCGAGCGCAGCCTCGGCCTGTGCGATCAGCTTGTTCTGGTCGCCCTGCGCATTGGTGGCGATGACCTCGATGCTGGGGTCGAGCTTCTTGACCGCTTCGATGAAGAACGGCCGGTCCTTCTGCTCCCAGCGATCCGAGCATTGGGTGCATGGGGAAAGGAAGGCGATCTTCACGGCGTCGTCGGCGAGCGCCGGAGCGCCCCCCGCGAGCATAAGGCCGAGCCCGAAGGCGGCGAGCATTCGTTTCTTCATTGTTCTATCCTCCCTGGTTTATCGCGGGACCCGTGGAATCCCTGACGATCAGATGCGTCCGCACGATCTCCCGCGCGGCCTCCTGCCGGACGTTGCCGGTGATGCTGGCGATGAGCCCGCGGACGGCCCGCGCGCTCATGTCGAACAGCGGGTTGTGAACCGTGGTGAGACGGGGATCGGTGTAATTGGCGGCCGGAAAATCGTCGAAGCCGACCACGGAGACGGCGCGCGGCACCACCAGTCCGGCCGCTTTCAGGGCCCGCATCGCCCCGACCGCCATGGCATCGCTGGAGGCGATCAGCGCGTCGAAGCGCACGCCGCGCTTCAGGAGATGGGCAACGCCCGCCTCCCCGCCAGCCAGCGAATACTCGGCCGGGACGACATGCGCGTCATCGAGAGAGAACCCGCGTGCCAGCAGCGCGGCGCGGTAGAGCGCGAGGCGCTTCTCGGACGTATAGCGCGTCCGCTCCTCATTGGGGCCTGACAAGAGCGCGAAGCTCTCGCGTCCGAGCCCGACCAGATGCGCGACCGCCTCCTCGATGCCGGTGCTCTCGTCCGGCACAAAGGCGCGGATGCCGGGATTGGTGCCATGATCGTCCAGCACCGTGACGGGAATGCCCGCGGCCTGCAGATCCTGCAGCCAGGGCAGGTGATCACGCGGCTGCACGACCAGCACGCCGTCGAACGCACGGCCGCGGAGGTCGGCGACCAGGCGATCGGTATCGGCCGCGCCTTCCGGAAACGCCTGCACGGCGATGGTGAATTGCGCCGCCTGCGCCTCCTGCATGGCGCCGCGCAGCACTTCGATCATCCATTCATCGGTGCTCGACGGAACGATCAGGCCGACCGAATCGGACCGCCCCTGCGCGAGTTGGACAGCGCGGCGGTCCTTGACGAATCCAAGCGCCGCGATGGCCCGCTGCACCCGCTCGGCCGTCTCGCCATTCACGTCATAGCGCTGATTGAGGACCTTGGAGACGGTCGCCTTGGAGACGCCCGCACTTTCCGCCACGTCCTTGATCGTGACCTTGCGCATTCCTTCCTCCGGTCGATCCGATCTTCTACGAAACCGGTTTCGATACCGGTTTTCTAAGATCGGACACCGAAGTCGTCAAGGGCCTTCCGCGGGGTCGTCGGCGCCGGTCGGATCGAACGGGTGGAGAGATCGGAACCGCTTCGCGCTCAGGTGATGCACATGCCTCCACAGCCGACGACGGCCGTGCTGCCAAATACAGCGCAGCCGGCGAAACGAGATCGGCCGCGATCGCGCCGATCCCCACCGGTGCAGTGATCCTGGTCGGCTGGATGAAGCAGCCGCACGCCGCGCGGCAGCGCTTGGCTCAAACCTTGAGCGCGTCGGTGATGGCCTGCGCCGTGCGAACCACGGCTTCCCTGATCGCTTCCATGCGGCTTTCGCTGGCGCCGGCCAGGAAGGGCACGGAGAGCGCTGCGGCTATGGAGCCGTCGCGCGCCAGCACGGGGGCGGCAAAAGCATGAATACTCGGGCTGGTCTCGCCGCGATCGGTTGCCCATCCGAGCTTGCGGATCCGGGCGAGTTCGCTCTTCAGCCGCTGCGGCTCCGTGATCGTCTTGTCGGTATAGGCAGGCAGCGGTGACTTCAGCCATTGTTCCAGCACATCGGGCGGCTGGTACGCGAGGATCAACTTGCCGGAGGCGCCCGAATGCGGCGTCATGCGCTGCCCCGCTGCGACCATGAGCGCATATTCACGCCGCCCCTGCGCAGCGGCCAGCACGAGCAGGTCATCCCCCTCGATGACATTGAGCTTCACGCCCTCGCCGAGCTCGCTGGCGAGCCGATCCAGGAATGGCTGGCAGAGCGGGACGAGATTGACACGACCGAAACGTGTCGAGGTGTGCGCGGCGAGCACGAGCAGCCGTTCGCCGAGCTGATAGGCGCCGTCCTCGCCGCGCCGCACGATAGCATGCGCTTGCAGCGTGTTCAGCACGCGGTAGATCGTCGTGCGGGGAATGGCGAGGATCGCCGTCAATTCCCGGATCGTCAGCCCGGCCGCGTGACGCTCGATCTCGGTCAGGATATCCATCATCCGATCGATCACCGGAATCGTGTGCTTGTTGTCCGAAGCGTCGGGCTTGGCGTCCATGTGATCGCGATCATCCGTCATGAGTATAGCGAACGATATCATGCAGATTTGAACTGCGCTAGTTCACATTTGGACACGCCTTCGCGTTTGCCGCTCGCTGTCCCGATACGCGCGACGCTGCTGCCGCGTTCAGAATGGCGACGTGACCGCATCGATGGCGGTTCACGGCCCCGACGCGGATAACCGAGCGGCGCGCCGCAATTGACAAGTTCGGAAGGCGCAGCGCATAGTTATGATTAGAATAAGCGCAATTCAAATATGAACTTTGACACCCCTCGTCCGGCCAGTTGCGTGTCCCTCTCCCACGGCAAGTCGCAATGGACCAGGCGGACCGTGTCTGGTCGATCGAGGATCGCGGACACCCCCTTCAAGACCCACCCGGCGCGACTTGGCATCGATACCTGACAGCAGCAGGCCGCCCTCCGGGTTCAGCCCCCAGAAATCAATCAAGGCCAACAGGCCATGGAGCGAGGAAACATCATGCCGAGCGGCATCGAGCCATCTAACATCAGCCGCCCGCCACGGGCCCTCTGCGACGCGCTGGCCAAGATCGGCAGCGCAACGCTCTCGAGCGAGCTGGCGCAGAAATTCGGTCTTCGCGACGTGCATATGAAGGGCCCGCGGCCGCTCGTCGCCGGTCGCTGCGTCGCCGGCCCCGCGCTGACGCTGCAATGCATGCCGAAGCGAGAGGACCTCTACGGCGCTGCCGAATATGAAAATCCCGAGTTGCAGCTTCATCGCCACGTGCTCTATCCAACCCAGCCGGGCGATGTCGTGGTTGTCGATGCGCGCGGCGATCTCGGCAGCGGCATCTTCGGCGAGATGATGCTGACCTTCTTCGCCGGCCGCGGCGGCGTCGGCGTGGTCATCGATGGCTGCATTCGCGATTCGGCCCATGCGGCCAAGCTCGATCTCGGCATCTGGGTAACCGGCGTGACGCCGAACTACCACGCCCAGACCAACATCATCCCCTTCGCGGTCAATGTTCCGGTCGCCTGCGGCGGCGTGCTGATCATGCCGGGCGACATCATTGTCGCCGACGATGACGGCGCCATCGTCGTACCGATCGCCCTGGCGCAGCAGCTCGTCGATGCCGCAAGCGAGCATGTCGAGTGGGAAGAATTCGCGCGCATCCGCCTCTCGGAAGGTGGCGACCTCAGGAAATACTATCCGCTGACCGAGGAGGTCCGGGCCGAATACGAGGCCTGGCGCGCAGCGCAATAGGCTGTCCGCCGGCAGGGGATGCCCTGCCGGCGGATGAGGGTCCCGGCCGGACGCCGGCCAGATTTCTTCGCTCAGGCCGCCTTCGCCTTGAGCCGCTTGATCGCCTCGAGCTGGAAGCTATCGGGCATCAGCTGCATGATCTCGATCCGGTTGCCATCGGGATCATCGATCCAGCACTGCCAGTTGTTGTCGGCGCCCATCTTCTTCTGAACCGTGAGCGGAATGCCGGCCTTGTCGAGATCGGCGATGACCTTATCGATGTCATCGACACCGAGGCACATGTGGTTGATCGCGGTGGCGTCGCGGCCGGGCGCGCGATCGCCCTGGCCTTCCGGGAACAGCTCCAGATACTGGTCGTCGGTAATCCGCAGGTACACGAGCCAGACGCCCGGGCTGCCATCCGGCTTGTCGAGGCGCATCATCTCGTCGAAGCCAAGCTTGTTCACATAGAAATCGAGCGAGCGATCGAGGTCTTTGACCTTGAGTGCCACATGGGCGATCGACTTGAAACCGTGCATTTCTGCTCTCCTTGGTCGGGTTGTCGTCTTGTCTGGAAGCGTCCGCCCCGCTCAGGAGGTCGAAAGGACATGCGGCTTGCCGCCGGCCTCGACCGCCCGCACCGCCTGGTACTGAATGCAGTCCGGCGCCATTTCCATGATCTCGATCTGGTTGCCGTCCGGATCGGCGATCCACATGCCGCGATTGCCGTCGACGCCGCGGCCGGGCGAGCGCGGACGCATCAGCTGGATGCCGGCCGCGCCGAGCTTCTTCTCGGCCGCGTCGATATCCTCGACCGTCAGGCAAAGATGCATGAGACCGGTCTTTTCCGGCGGCGAAGGATCGCCCTCCCCGCCTGGAAACAACTCGATGAACACGTCATCCGAGACGCGGTGATAGACGATCCAGGCATCGCCCCTTTTGTTCAGGAGACGCAACACTTCCGGAAAGCCGATCGCATTGTAGAAGGCGACGGACGCGTCGAGATCGTTGACGCGCAGGGCAATGTGCCCGAGCGACTTGAATATGGACATGGCGAACTTTCTGGGGGGACGTAGTGCCGGGTAAAGAACGGCACCGCCTTTCGGCGGTGCCGCAACTTGCACTTAAGCGGGGTCGACGCGCTTACTTGAAGATCGCGTCATATTCCGACTTGAGCATCTTGATGCCGTCGTCGGTCGACATGTTGGGATCGCCCTGGAGCGTGAACATCGTGTTCCAGACCGAATTGATCCAGTCGCCGTCAGCGATATAGAAGGGGTTTTCGACGCTGAAATCCGGCTTCTTCAGATCGTCGAGCACCAGCGTGTTGCAGGCGTCGAGCTTGTCGGTCGGCACGTCGAGACGCACCGGGCTTGAGCCTTTGTAGAAGGCGAACTCGGCATTGATCTTCGGATCGACGACCACAGCCGCGAAATCTTCCTCGGCCTTGGCCGTCTTCTCGTCGACACCGCCCAGAAGCCCGAAGGAATCGACCGTCACCGACACCGCCTTGGTGCCGGGAATGTTCATGCAGCCGAAATCGACGCCGGCCTTCTTGTCATTGGCCCGCCACTGACCCTTCATCCAGTCGCCATGGATCTGCATCAGCGCCTTGCCGGCGATGACCGTATTGGTCGTGTCGTTCCACGAGCGGTTGACCCAGCCGGGATCGGCCTGCGCCGCGATCTTGCGGAAGGTCTCGATGGTCTGCCGCACGGCCGGATCGTCGAACACGGTCTTGTCGGGCGTATCGGCATAGAAGCGGTTGTAGATGGCGGGGCCAGCGATGGCCGCGAGAAGCGCGTGGAAGGTATAGCCGGCCTGGAACGAGTTGCCGCCGATGGCGATGAACGTGAAGCCAGCGTCCTCGACCTTCTTCTGGTCCGCCCACATATCGTCGAGCGAGGTCCACTTGGTCGGATCAACGCCCGCCTTCTTGGCGACTTCCTCGTTGAAATAGACCATGCCATCGAGATGCACGGCCGTCGGGATCTTCAGCACCTTGCCGTCGATGGTGATCGCCTGCAGCACGGTTGCGGGAAGCGCCTCTGTCACGCCGATCTTGTCGAAGAGCGGCTTGACGTCGAAGGCCTGGCCCTTGGCATCCAGATCCTTGAAGAAGCTGGCATCGGCAGCGATGAACAGGTTCGGCGGCGTTCCGGCGACGAACAGGCTCACCAGCGGGCTTTCGCCGGCGGTCTCGTGCGGCACCGATGCCGCCTGGATCTTGTTGCCCGTATCGGCCTGATACTTGTCGATGATGGTGTTGAGCGCCTTCATCTCGCTCTCGTTCGACCAGGTATGGAACAGCGTCAGGTCAGTCGCATGTGCTGCACCGACTGATGCTGTGAGGGCAGCGGCCGCCGCCCATGCAGTGATCCTTGGATTGAACATCATGTTGCCTCCTCCCGTGTTTATTGTCGTTTCTTGACTACATCCGCAGCTCTTGCCTACATCCGCAGCCCGCTGCGGGCATCGAAGACCGCAAGCTTGTCCATTGGAAAGCTGGCGGCCATGGTGTCGCCGATGCGCAGCCTGCTCATCAGCGATGGCTCGATCCGAACGGCAAGCAGCTGCTCGCCGGCTTCGAGAAACGCCGTCGCGTCGCTGCCCGTCCGCTCGCTGTAGCGAACCGGCAGCGACAGGCGGATGGCGCCATCGTCACGGCTCGCATCGTTGACGTCGAAATGCTCAGGCCGGAGCCCGACCACGACCGGCGCGCCCGCCTGTGGCGCGGAGCGAAATTCATGGCGCGACAGATCGATCTCGATGGCGGTGGGCGCATGGCGCGCGACAAGCCTGCCTCCGCTCGTCTCCAGCGTGGCGTCGAAGGTGTTGATCGGCGGCGCACCGATGAAGCGGGCCACGAACAGATTGGCCGGCTTCTCATAGATCTCGTCCGGCGTGCCGATCTGCTGGATGACGCCCTGGTCCATGACGGCGATGCGGGTCGCCATCGTCATGGCCTCGATCTGGTCATGCGTGACATAGACGATGGTCTGATGCAGCGAGGCATGCAGCTTCTTGATCTCCATCCGCATCTCCGTCCGAAGCTTGGCGTCGAGATTGGACAGCGGCTCGTCGAAAAGAAGCACGCCGGCATGCTTGACCAGCGCTCTGCCGATCGCCACGCGCTGGCGCTGGCCGCCGGAAAGCTGGCTCGGCTTGCGACTCATCATCTTGTCGATCTGCAGCAGCTGCGCCGCCCAGGCGACGCGCCTCTCGATCTCGGCCTTGTCGAGCTTCAGCGCCGAAAGGCCGAAGCGCAGATTGCCCTCCACCGTCTTGGTCGGATAGAGCGCGTAGGACTGGAACACCATCGCGAGGCCACGCTGGCTCGGATCGAGATCCGTGACGTCGCGTTCCCCGATCGTGATGCGGCCGCCCGTGACGTCGAGCAGACCGGCGAGGAGATTGAGCAGCGTGGTCTTGCCGCAACCCGAAGGTCCGAGCAGCACCAGGAACTCGCCGTCCTCGACGCGAAGGCTCAGGTCCTCGAGGACGTTGAACGAGCCGAACCGCTTGACGATGTGCTCGAACCGGACTTCTGGCATCGTTTATCCCTTGATTGCGCCCGAGGTGATGCCCTGGACGAAGAAGCGTCCGAGAGCGAAATAGACGACGAGCGGCGGCACAGCCGTCAGCAGGGCGGCGGCCATGTTCACATTGTAGATCGCCTCGCCCCGCGAGGTGATCACCGAATTGGCCAGGATCACCGTCATCGGCTTGGTTGAAATGCCGCCGAAGGTGAGGCCGACGAGGTAGTCGTTCCAAACGGTCGTGATCATCAGGATCAGGACGACGACCATGATGTTGCCGGACATCGGCAGAACGATCTCCCAGAATATCTTCCAGAAGCTTCCGGAATCCATGATCGCCGCATTGATCAGCTCGCGCGGGATATCCTTGTAGAAATTGCGGAAGATCAGCGTCAGCAGCGGCATGGACAGGACCGCATGCACCAGCGCGATTGCCCAGACGGTTCCGAATATGCCGAGGCTCGCGACCACGATGATGAGCGGGATCATGATGATCTGGAAGGGAACGAAGGCGCAGATGAACAGGACGAACAGGAATCCGTCCGCCCAGCGCACATTCCAGAGCGCCAGCGCATAACCTGTGACTGATGCGATCGCGATCGACAGCACCAGACTTGGGAACAGGATCGCCACCGAATTGAAGAAGCCCTGCTTGATGCCGTCGCAGGCAAGGCCCGTACACATCTCGTTCCAGGCCTTCATCCAGGGCTGGACCGTCCACTGCACCGGCAGATTGAAGATCTGGCCGAGCGTGATCTCTCCGATCGGCTTGAACGACGTGACGATGACCACATAAAGCGGAATGGCGACGAACAGCGATACCATCGTCAGGAAGACGAAGATCGCGATCGACGATCCCTTGATGCGCCGGCGGCGGCGCGGGATGACGATGGCGGCGCGGCCAGGCTGCGCCCGGGTTTCGGAAAGAGCGGTCATCCGCGTGCGGCCTCGCGGCGTCGGGCCTGCCACGCGGTGGCGGCGACCAGGGGCAGGAAGATGGCGAGCGTTATCAGGAGCATGATCACCGCCGCCGCGGAGGCGAAGCCGATATTGCTTCGCGTCGAATAGGCGTTGATGGCGAAATAGGCCGGGGTCCAGGTCGACGTGCCGGGGCCGCCATTGGTCATCGCAACAACGATGTCGTAGGCCTTGACGACGCCGAGCGACAGAAGGATCGCGCAGGTCAGAAAGGTGAACCGCATCATCGGGATGATGATCTCGACATAGAGGCGCGTGACACCGACCCCGTCGAGCCGCGCCGCGCTCCAGATCTCGGTGTTGATCGACTTCAGCCCGGCCAGCATCAGCGCCATGTAGAAGCCGAGCCCGTGCCAGATCGACGCGAGAATGATGCCATACATGGCTGTCTGCGGCGCCGCGAGCCAGTTGAAGCTGGCGCTCTCCCAACCGAGACTGCGCAGGAAGGCTTCGATACCGAGCGAGGGATTGAAGATCCAGCGCCAGACCAGCCCGGTGACGATCAGCGAGACCGCGAGCGGATAGAGCAGCACGGTCCTGAAGAGGCCCTCGCCGAACTTCTCCCGCTCGATCAGGGCGGCGAGAATAAAGCCGAAGACGATCGCGAGCGCGCTGCCGATGGCCAGGATCAAAAGGTTCTGAAGCGCGGTCCACCACGTCTCATTGGCGAACAGCCGCTCATATTGCGAAAACCAGCGCGCCGGATCGATCACATATTCAGGGAACCGGCGGCTCTGGGTGAAGGACTGATAGATCGTCCAGGCGATCGATCCGACAAAGCCAACCAAGGTCACGACGACAGCCGGCGCAAGCGCCAGTCGCGGGGTAGCCCAACTCCAGCGGAGCATCATCGCTACGTCTCCCTGTTTCGTAGCTCAGTTCTTATTTGAACTGCTTGTTTTTATATTTGAACTGTAGTCGTGCACCGATATCTAGTCAACCGCGTGTTGTCGCGCCTCCCGGGCGGATCTGCGTGAGCACGGAAATGCACGGCGGCGGCTGCGTTCAACGAATGGGAATGATATGTCGCGCCGCGACGGCAAGCCGGTCGCAGCAAAGGCGGATGGCGTGACCAGCGCCGCGGAGTCTGTCCGGGGCGCGACTTATCGGTTGGCTTCCCGCAAACCGTGAAGACGAGCTTATTGATACGTCGGCTTAGATTGGCGCCGGCCGGTTCAGTCGGCGTTGAGAGCCATTTCGGTCTCGCCGTCGAAAAGATGAATGCGTTCCTGATCGAATTCGAGCCAGACCGCCGCGTCAGGTGCGACGGCGACGGTGGGGGGAACGCTGATATTGACGATCGCACCCGCCATGAAGGCCTGCACGAAGGTGATGTCGCCGGTCGGCTCGACGGTATAGGTCTTGGCCGGAACAGCGCCAGGGACGGCCGATTTGTGAAGCTTGATGGTCGAATGTCGGGCGCCGAGCACGATCTTGTTGCTCGTCGCGGCCGCCACCTTGCGGGCGTTGCGGGCCGACAAAGGGAGGATCCAGCCCTCGGCGCTGGTCAGCACGGTTTCACCATCGGCGGTGGTCGCCTCGAGTGGCACGAGGCTCATGGCCGGACTGCCGATGAAGCTCGCGACGAACATGTTCACCGGATGGGCGAAGACCTGCGCCGGCGAATCATATTGCTGCAGGAAGCCGCCATTCATCACGGCCATCCGGTCCGCCATGGTCACGGCCTCGAGCTGGTCATGCGTCACATAGATGATCGTCGCCTTGAGATCCTGATGAAAGCGCTTGATCTCCGAGCGCATCTGCACGCGGAGTTTGGCGTCGAGATTGGAGAGCGGCTCATCCATCAGGAAGACCGCAGGATCGCGGACGAGCGCACGGCCGAGGGCCACCCGCTGCTGCTGCCCGCCAGAGAGTTCGCGCGGCTTGCGCTCGAGCAGATGCGTCATGTCGAGAACGCGGGCGGCGTCCTTGACCTTCCGGTCGATCTCCTCGCGCGGCAGCTTGCGCATCTGCAGCGGGAAGGCGAGGTTCTTGTAGACCGACTTCTGCGGATAGAGCGCGTAATTCTGGAACACCATCGCGATATCGCGATCCTTCGGATCGAGATCGTTGACCACCCGGTCGCCGATCGCGATCTCTCCCGAGGTGATCGGAATGAGGCCCGCAACGAGATTGAGCGTCGTCGTCTTGCCGCATCCGGACGGACCGACAAGCGCGACGAACTCGCCGTCATTGACCGTCAGCGAGACATGGTTGACCGCGTTGAAGCTCCCATAGGTCTTGACGAGATCTTTGAGGACCACGTGGGCCATCGGCAACTCCCTGCACTAATGCTTGACCGCGCCTTCCGTCAGCGCTCGGACGAAGTATCTCTGGAGAACGAGAAACAGCACCACCACGGGCACGCTCATCAGGAAGCTCGCGGCCATCAGGCCGGGAAAATCCGTGGTGTTCTCGGAGAAGAAGCGCTGGATGCCGACCGGTAGGGTCAGCTGGTCGTTCTTGCTGAGGAACGTGTAGGCGTAGATGTATTCGTTCCAGGCGGCGATGAAGCTGTAGATCGCCGTCGCGATGATGCCGGGGACCGACAGAGGCATGACGATCAGCAGGAAGGCCTGGAAGCGGGTCGCGCCGTCGATCCGCGCTGCCTGCTCGAGCTGGATCGGGATGTTGTCGTAAAAGCCCTTGAGCAGCCAGATCGCGAGCGGCAGGCCGAAGGTGAGATAGGTCAGGATCAGCGATCCATGCGTGTTCACCAGCCCGAGCACGCGCATCAGGATGAAGAGCGGCACGAGGAAGATGACCGCCGGGAACATGTTGCGCAGCAGCACGGCGAAGAACAGGAACTTGCGGCCGGGAAAGCTGAAGCGCGAGAAGGCATAGGCTGCCGGCACCGCCACGATCACCGCCAGGATGGTGGTCATGGTCGAGACGAACAGGCTGTTCCAGAAGAACCGCAGGAAGTCGGCGCCGACGCTGTTCTGCGGATCGAGCAGCTTCGCGTAGCTGGCGAGCGTCGGCTCCTCCGGCCACCATTGCGGCGGCATCTGCATGGCCGCGAATCCCGATTTGATCGAGGTCAGCAGCATCCAGGCCATCGGTGCGGCCGTGTAGAGAAGCATCAGAACGAGGAAGATGCGGCCCGCCCACCGCCAGCCGTCCACCTGCCTGCGGCTGCGACGCGCGATCACCGCTCTCTCGCCTGCGCTGCTCATGTGCCGCGGTCCTTCGATTCGTTGCCGCCGAGCGCACGGACATAGAAATATCCGAGCGTCATCAGGATGAGGAACAGGAGCACCGAATAAGCCGACGCGACGCCCCAGCGCTGCCGCCCGAAGGCAAGCTCGTAGATATGCGTGATCCAGATATGCGACGCGTTCGACGGGCCGCCGCCGGTCATGATCCACGGGATGATGAACGAATTGAAGTTCGAGACCGCGAGCAGCAGGATGGTCACGGTCGAGACGCTGCTGAGATGCGGAAAGGTGACGTGCCAGAAGCGCTGCCAGGTATTGGCGCCGTCGACCTTGGCCGCCCGCAGCAACTGATCCGGCACGGTCTGCAGGCCGGCCATCATCATGATCATGGCGAAGGGGAACTCGCGCCAGATATTCACGACGATCAGCGCCGGCAGCACGGTATCGACATTGTCGATGAAATTGGGCGGCCGGCTGGTAATGCCGAGGCCGACCAGGACAGCGCCGATGACCCCGAAATCGGAGTGGTAGATCCACTTCCAGATATAGGAAGCGGCGACGGCGCTGATGACCCAGGGGATGATCAGAATGGCGCGCATCACGCCGCGGCCGAAAAAGTCGCGATGCAAGGCCAGCGCCGCGCCGAACCCGAGCATGAAGGAGAACACCGTGGATCCGACCGTCCAGACCACCGTATTCCAGGTGACACGCCAGAAAACATCGCTGCTCAGGATCGCCGTATAGTTCTCCATGCCAACGAAGATCTTGTCGCGGAGCTGCAGGCTGGGCGGCGTCTTGTAGAAAGAAAGATCGATCGTGTAGTAGATCGGATAAGCGATGACGATCAGCATCACCACGATCGACGGCAGCACATAGGCATAGTCGACGCGGTGCTGCCACATGGCGCGCAGCGCGCCGGGTTCGCCTCGTGGGGTTGTGCGGGAGGGTTCAGCCCGGCCAGTCGCAGTCGTCACGGTGCGCACCTCTGCATGATGGGGCGTTCCGGCCACGCCGCAAAGGGCGTGGCCAGTCGGATCGTGCGTTGGTTTCGGGCTAGAGCCCGCCGCCCGCCATCAGGTCCTTGACCTTCTTCGCCGCGTCATCAGCCGACTGGTCGACTGTCATCGCGCCGGTCAATGCGTTCTGCAGCATGTCCGGGACGATGATGTTCATGATTTCGGGCGATTCCGGCAGGGCCGGAAAGGGGACACCATAGGGCAGCATCGAGGTGGTCACGTCGAGGAACGGCGTGGTCTCGAGGCGCGTCTTCATCCACTTGGTCAGGAAGCCGTTGAGATTGCCCGGGTTCGATCCGACCCAGGCGAGCTTCAGCGACCATTCCGGGCTCGTCCACATGCAGATGAGCGCCTTGGCCGCCGGTTCGTCGACCTTCCCGCCATCCACATATTCAGGCTTCAGGATATGGATGTTGGAACCGCCGAAGACCACCGCGCGCTTGCCGTCCGGTCCCGCCGGAATGAGCCCGTAGCGCATGTTGTCGATGACGGTCTGCGCCTTCTCCGCGTCGGCGCCCGTCGCCTTCTTCTGGAGGTCGAGCATGACGTTGTAGTCGGAGGGGTGCGAGATCATCATGCCGAGCTGGCCGGCAAGGAACAGCGGCTGGTTATCCGCCTGCTGGTTGGTCAGCGCCGAGACCGGCACCGATTTGTCGCGGACATACATGTCGTAGGAGGCTTGAAGCGCCGCCTTGCTCTGCGCACTGCCGAGCTCGACCTCCTTGTATGTCGGATCCGGCGACGCTTCGTCGAAGACGCCACCGCCATAGGCCCAGAGCTGCGGCATGAAGCGATAGGGCGTGTTGCCGGCATTCTTGCGCGCGACGAGGCCGTATCCGGAGATGCCAAGCTTGTCATGGATCTGCTTCGAATATTTGACGACGTCGTCCCACGTCGCCGGCGGCTTCTCGGGGTCGAGACCGGCGCGCTTGAAGATGTCCGCGTTCCAGATGAAGCCCATCGTCTCGTTATTGGTCGGCACGCCATAGGTCACGCCGTCCCAGGTCACGGCCTTCATCGCGCCGGGCCAGAAATCCTCGCTCGTATACCCGATATCTTCGGGCTTCAGCGGCTGCAGATAGCCCTTGGCGGCAAATTCGGTGCCGCCGAGAATCTGCAGGCGGACGACCATCGGCGCCGCATTGCCGAGCAGCGCGGTGCGGAACTTGTCGAGCAGATCGTTATAGGTGATGCCCTGGTCTTCGAGGACGATGTTCGGATAGGTCTTCCGGAACGCTTCGAAGAACTCCTTGTAGTTCTGCCGGAGGATATCCGGGTCGCCTTCGAAGACGCCCTGATACCACAGCGTCACACGGCCCTTGTAGTCCAGTGGCGTGACCTTGGCGCAGTCGGCGGCGGTATCGAAGTCCTTGGTACCGGCGACCGATTTCACATATTCGGGCGACCATTTGCTCAGATCAACGGGCGGTGCGGCGAGCGCTGACGTCGACAACAGCGACGTGATGAAAGCGGTGGCGACGGCGCCGCGGACCGCGGCTCCGACTTTGGACCTCGTCATCGGTTTCCTCCAAATCTCCCATTCCGCCTCCCTCACGGGTTGGCGGTATTCCTTCCGGGACCGCGGGGAACACGGCGCTTGGCGACGCCTTTTAGTGTCCCCTTGATGCTGCCCAGGTTGTCAGATCAAGGATTGCGAGTTAACGCCGTTGCATCGTACATTAAATTTCGAAATCCACGCAATGTTTCGGACGTCGTGCATCACAATGACCGGCTCGGGTTCGCGGCAAAAAACCATGTCGTGGCGAGCGTAGCGTCGCAATCAATCGATAATGCGGTCTTCGTCACCAGCTCATCGGCCGGCCGAGACCGAATAGGGAGCGGGAGCGCGACAGGCGCCGGCAACGAACCGGCTGCGCGCATCCCGGACAACGCGCGGGTCCAACCCGCACGCACGAGGATGGAAAGCGGAAGCACATGAAGATCGCGAATATCCGGCCCTGGCTGATCAAGTCGAACGCGTCCTATTGGGGTGAGTTCCTGTTCGTGGAGGTCACGACCGATGAGGGGATCACGGGATGGGGCGAGATCACCACCACGACAAAGATCGCCAACCGGGCGTTGACGGCGATGCTGCGCCAGATCAGCAAGATCCTCGAGGGCGAGGATGCGAGCCGCATCGAACATCTCTGGCACAAGGTGTTCCGCGGCTTCACCTATATGGGCAGCCGGGGGGCGGCCGTCGAATGCCTCAGCGCCATCGACATCGCGCTGTGGGACATCCGCGGCAAGGAGCTCGGCAAGCCGATCTACGAACTGCTCGGCGGACCGGTGCGCGATGAAATCGCGCTCTATACTCATCCCGACCAGCGCAAGTTCACCACCCGGGAAGGCGTCGTCAACGAGGTTCGCGACATCGTCAATTCGGGTCATACTGCGCTCAAGTTCGACCCGTTCGCCTATCAGGGCCTTCACGTCAACGGTCTCGCCCGCGAGCAGCGCGACGGCTATCTCGATGGATCGATGACACGGAAGGACGAACGCGAAGCTGCCGAGCTCACCGCGCTCATCCGCGAGACCGTCGGGCCCGATATCGAGGTGCTGATCGATGCGCACGGCCGCTTCGACGTGCCGACCGCGATCCGGCTTTGCCGGACGCTGGAGGAAGCGGGCGACATCGACTGGTTCGAGGAGCCGTGCCCGCCCGAGAGCATCAACGCCCTCAAGCAGGTGCGCGAGAAGGTCAGCGCCGCCATCTCATGGGGCGAGCGCGGGCATACCAAATGGGATTTCGTCCCCATCCTCGAAAACAAGCTCGCCGACTACATCATGCCGGACGTGACATGGACGGGCGGCATCACCGAGCTCAAGAAGATCTCGGCCCTGTGCGAGGCCTATTACATCCCGGTTTCGCCGCATGACGCTGCGGGGCCGATCAATGTCGTCGCCGGCGCGCAGGTGATGATGACGGTCCCCAACTTCTACAAGCTGGAGACGTCGGAGTGGAACCTCTCGAAATATGACCATCTCATCGACGTGCCGCTCGATAATTCCAATGGCAGCCTCAAGCTCAATCCGGCACCGGGCCTCGGCATCGAGATGAACCGCGACTATCTGGAAGCGAACGCGGTCGAATAAAAAGGCGGAGGCCGGGATCAGCTCCCGGCCTCCACCTCCGCCAAAGGGGATGGAGAGGGTCATCAAAGGCTTGCGGAGCGCCCGCTCTTCTCATCGACACGTCGAAAACCCAGCCGAAAAGTGATCCTTCCGCTGGGGCGTCGGTCCATGCAAGATGTCCCCTCAACAAGGGACTGATGGACGAGCGCGGGGTATGTCGAGCGAAAGGCTGCAGCGGGTCGGTCCGTTCGTATCGCTGGCAGAGGTTCTCGGCCGCTACGGCGTTCCGCTGGACGTGGCCGCGGAGGGAACAGGCGTCGACCCGGCCCTGCTCGACGATCAGAATGCCATCATCCCGTTCAGGGCGGCCTGCCGGCTGATCCAGCGCGCGGTGCTGATGAGCGGCTGCCGCGACATCGGCCTCCAGCTCGGCATGCTGCATGATTTCCGCTCGCTCGGCGTCGTCGGCCAGTTGATGCAACATGCGCCGACCCTCGGCGACGCGATCCTCGATTTTGTGCGCAACCAGCACCGCAATTCCCGCGGCGCGGTGGTCTATCTGATGCAGCAGGGCGATGCCTTCAATCTTGGCTATGGCATCTATGAGCGGCACGAGCCGGGTGCCGACCAGATTTATGATGTGGCGATCACGATCGCCGTCAACAGCATTCGACGGCTGGCCGGGCCGCGCGCCGGACCGGTCGAGGTTCTGCTGTGCCACCGCGGTGCGGCGGCGCGCACGCACTACGAAGCCGCTCTGGGTTGCCCGGTGCGGCTCAACCAACCGCATGCCGCAGTCGTGGTGTCGAGCGAGGCGATGCGCCTTCCCATCCCAGGCGCGAACCCGGTGCTGAGGCAGCAGTTCGCCGCGATCGTCGAAGCGGCACTATCGCTCGGCAAGCTCGACTTCGCCGCGCATGTCCGCCACGTCCTGAAGCCCGGCATTCTGCTCGGGGATGCTTCGGCCGAGCGGATCGCGCGCCAGATCGGCGTCCACATTCGCACGCTCAATCGCCGCCTGCACGACGAAGGCACCAGCTTCCGTGCCATCGAGCAGGACGTCCGCTACGCGACAGCCTGCGAATTGCTGAGCCTCACCGACCTCGACATCTCTGACATTTCGGCCGCCCTCTCCTATGGAACGCCGAGCGCCTTCGACCGGGCCTTCCGCCGCTGGGCTTCGCTCTCACCGACTGCATGGCGGCAGCAAGACGCGGCCCGCTGGACGGCGGAGACAGGGTAACCGGCGCGAGACGCTGGCGGGCGACCCGCCTGCGTGATCGCCGACGCTCATCGGCCGGGCGCGACGGCTGATGTCCACCGATCGGCGCGTGCCGTTCGAAATTGACTTGCCGGCTGGCGTCGGGGGAGATCATCTCTCCGCATTGATGCCCGGAGGATTCAAGATGATGAAGCATGCATTCCTGATCGCAGCGCTGTTGCCGCTGGCAGCTTGCGCTTCCCCCACGCCGCCACCCGCCCAGACAGCCGCGACAGCACCGGCCCTCGCTGCCGACAGCCCCTATCAGAAGATGAGTTGCGCCGAACTCAGCAGCGCCGAGCGCAATGCCGCTTCCGACATCGCCTGGGCGCGGCGGCAGCAGCAGGAGACCTTCTCCGGCGACAGCACCAGCAATGTGACCTTCAACATGCCGATCGGCGGCGGGGGCTCAGGCATCACCACGGGTCGCAACTCCGGCCCGACCGTCACCCGCGCCAAGCGCGAGCAGGCGGCGCTCCGGAATGCGATGGCGGCCAAGGGCTGCAGCTAGCCCCGAATGGCGGCCGTGTAGTCCGCGAGAACCTGCTCGACGGCGAAGGAGACATGTCCCTCCGCCGTCAGCGGGCCAGCGCTGGCCGCACGCGGCAGGAATTGCGACACCAGCGTCTCGGGAATGGTCCGGCCGCCCATCGCAGCCATGAGCCGCGTCAAGGCGGCTTCGGCCCGCGGATGCGGCCAGTAATAGCGGATGCGGTCGCTGTAGCTGTAGTGGCGCAGCAGATGTTGCTCCTCCGCAGTGCCCGGATAATGGCTCTGCCAGTTCTTCGGCTCCGCCAGCATCAGCGCTTCCATCGCCTCGGCGAGCGGCCTTCCGCGATAGGCCGGGTCAAGCTCTGCAGCAATGAGGTCGAGCCCGTAGAGCGCTTCGCGCAGCGCGAAGGTCAGGCCCGGGCCGACCTTCAGGATCGAGAACCCATCGCCGACCAGCGCCGCCAGGCGGTCGACCGGCTGATAGTCGGTCGAGTGGGCCTCGAAGATGAAATCAGGCTCGCCGTCCAGCACGGCGATGAGCGCGCGCGCACGCTCCGGCTGATAGCAGACGACGCTCTCATGGCCGAATTCGACGCCCGGCTGCACGACGATGCCGATCGCACGGGCAAAGGCTGCTTCGAGCCCCGCCTCCGCGAAGACGTCGCGATGAATGGCGATCGTCTTTTTCGCCGCCGCGGCGCTGGTCGGCTCGAGATGATCAAGCGCATGGGTGGCGCCACCCGGCGTCGGAACTTCGGTGCCGATGACATAGACAGGCGGTGGCAGGCCGGCCTGCTGCGCCGCCCGTTCGGCAGCGGCAGCGAGCCGCGCCGCGCGATGCGCCGTCACCTCGTCGTCGAGCGCCTCGGGTTCGCCGAGGCAGCCCATCGAGGCGTCGAGATGAATCTTCGAGAAGCCAGCCGCAACGAAGGCGGCGACCATCGCCTCGGCCTTGGCCAGCGCCTCGTCCGCAGCGAGTTTCCGCCAGGGATTGGGGCCGAGATGGTCACCGCCGAAGATGATGCGCCCAGCGTCGAAACCCTCTTCAGCCGCGATCGCGAGTACGAAACGGCGGAAATCGGCCGGCGTCATGCCGGTATAGCCGCCATCCTGGTTGACCTGGTTGCAGGTCGCCTCGATCAGCACAGGCTCCGTCCCGGCCTTGCCATGGCGGAAGGTCGCGCGGATGACGGCCGGATGCGCCGAGCACACCGAGGTGATTCCCATGCGGCGGCCGGCGCGGCGCGCCTTCGGCAGATCAAGGAAGAAATCGGACATCAAAGGCTCCTGACGGTCGCGCCGGCGATGAAGGCGTCGAGCTCGGCGAAGGTCGAGGTGCCCTCCATGGGGCCCTTGATCGTCACCGTCCGCGCACCGGCCGCATTGGCATAGCGGAGCGATTCGCCGATGCCGAGACCAAATCTCCGGCAAACGAGGAAGGTGGCGCCGAAGCTGTCGCCAGCGCCGGTCGGATCGACCTCCTCGACGACGAAGCCCGGCATGTCGGTGCGGCCGTTGCTGTCGAAATGACTGGCCCCTGCCGCGCCGCGCTTCAACACGATTTCGCGGACGCCGGATTGCAGGAGCGCGGCGATGGCGGCATTTTCCTCGCCCGCTCCAGCGAGCATCATCAGTTCCTCGCCCGATGGCAGGAAGAGATCCGTCGCGGCCAACACCCGGTCGAGCGCGGCACGACCGGCGGGGTCGCGCAGCATCTCGCGGCGGATGTTGGGGTCGAAGGAGACCGTCCCGCCCCGCGCCTTCAAGGCGGGAATCGCCGCGGAGACCATGCCATGCACGGCCGGCATCGGCAGACCCGACCCCATGACATGGAGATGCGCCGCCTCGCCAAGTACGACTTCCGCCTCGGGCGTCGCTGCGATCTGGCCAGCCGCGCTGTCGCGCATGTTGTAGACGAAGGCGCGGCTGCCATCGGCGCGGTAGCGGACGAAGGCGCTCCCCGTTGCGGCGCCCGGCAGCACGGTGACGGCGGAAACATCGACGCCGTCGCGCTGCAGCCGTTCGAGGTTGAGCGTGCCGAAATCATCGTCGCCAATCGCCGAGACGATCGCGGCCGCCGCGCCGAGCTTGCCAACCTGGTCGATGAAGATCGCAGGCGCGCCGCTGGGAAAGGGCCCGATCAGCGGCTGCGGCTCGAGAAAGCCCTCGCCAAGCGTGGTGGCCATGATCTCCACCAAGATCTCGCCGATCGTGACGATCGTGCCATCCATGGTCGTCCTGCCTTTCCTGGAGCGAGCGCCCCGTCAGGAGCGGAACAGCGTGATCGGCTGTTCGCTCGCATAGATCGCGCGCTCGTCGATCGAGAACATGCGCTGGTGCATGATGAGGGCGCCGCCGAGCGCCGGGCCTTCCAGCCCGAGCGAGGATACCTCGACCTTCGGCATCGGGAAGCCCTCGAGAAATTCGCGCCGCATCGCCGCCTCGACCTCACCGGCAACAGGGCGGAACACCGGCGCGACCGTCCCGCCGAGAATGATCACGCCGGGATTGAGCACGCTGGTCAATTGGACGAGGCCGATGGCGAGGCGGCGGCCCCATTCCGACGCGGTCCGCAACGCCGCTGCCTCGCCGGCATCGAGCGCGGCGAGGAAGCTGTCGAACCCGTCGGCCGGATGAGCGCCGTTGGCCCGGTAGCGGGCAACGACGGCGTCCTTGCCGATATAACTTTCGAGGTGCCCCGGCTTGTGGCGGCCGACGAAGAACCCCTCGCCGCCGACGACGATCTGCCCGAATTCGCCGGCCAATCCGGCCGAGCCGCGAAACAGCCGCCCGCCGATGACGACGCCGCCCCCAGCGCCATTCTCGATCAGCAGGAACGCCACCGTCTCCGAGCGGTGGGCGGTCTCGCGATAGGTCTCCGCGATGGCGAAGGCATTGGCGTCGTTCTCGATCTGGATCGGCAGATCGAGGCCCGGCAGGCGCTTGCCCAGTCGTTTCGCGATCATCTCCTTCAGCGGCACATCGCGCCAGCCGATCATCAACGCGTTGATCACATGCCCGTCCGGATCAAGCAGCGCCGGCAGCGTCACGCAGAGGCCGCGGACGCGGTCCGCCTCACCGAGTGCAGCGATCATGTCGCCGATCATCGCCACGAGACGATCGGAGACCTCATCGGGGCTCATCTCGAAGGTCGGATAGCGGATCGACTCGCGGCGAAGTTCACGCGCCGCCATGTCGATCGCGACGACGGTCAGGCGATCGACGCCGATCTCCGCGCCCAGAAAGCGCGCGCCCGAAGGATCGAGGCCGATATGGATGCCGGGCCGGCCGGTGCGGGCCGGGCTCTCGTCACGCTGGACGTCCGGCCGCTCGATGACGAGAGCGTCGGCCAGCAGATTGGCGATGATGTTGCCGGTGGTGGAGCGATTGAGCCCGAGCACGCGCGCGAGATCGGCCCGGCTCATGCCGCCATTGCGGAACAAGGCGTTGAGGGCCCGGATTTCATTGAGATAGCGGACGGATTGGGGCGTTGCCACTTGGCTCTGGGCTCGGCTTCGATCGAAATGGGGGATGCGACCCGGCGGCCGGGTCCCATCTTGGACGTATTGCTTCTGACTACTGCGTCCTGCGCATGGCGAGAAGCGCCTCGACATTTGCGCCGGTCGATGGGCTGTCGTCCGCTCACGCGGCCTTCCTCCCGCTTTGATGCCATTCAGGGCGTGCGATTGGTCAGAGCCTTGCGCGCGGCCTCACCCTGCTTCGCCTCGATAAACGCCTTGGCGAGACGGGCGACCTCGACATTGTCCGTCCAGGTGTTGCGCCAGATCGCGCAGGTCACCGAAAGGTCCTCATCTACAACCTCCGACGAGAAACTCTCGAAGGTGATCCAGTCGTCATAGCCGATCGCCTGCAGCGCATCGAAGGCGGCCGTGAAGTTGATCACGCCCGAGCCGAGAAAGCCGCGATTGCTTTCGCCGATGTGGAAATAGCCGAGCTTGTCGCCGGCAAGGCGGATGGCCGCTGCCGGGTCCGCTTCCTCGATGTTCATGTGGAACGTATCGAGATGCAGGAAGATGTTGTCCGAGCCGGACTGCTCAATATAGGCAAGACCCTGCGCCGTCGTGTTGAGCAGGTTGGTCTCGAAGCGATTGACCACTTCGAGATTGAGCGACACGCCGGAGGCCTTGGCACGGTCTGCGACACGCGCCAGCGCGGCGACCGAATTGTCCCAGCCCTTCTTGCTCGGCAGGCTGCGATATTTGGTGTGAGCCGAGAAGATGATGCCGCCCAGTTTCTCGCCGCCGAGGTCGCGGGTGATGGAAACGGCTTCGTCGAGGATCGCCTCGCCGCGCTGCACGACCGCCGAGTCCTCGCTCGAAACGTCGCCATCGGTCGGAAGGCCCATCGTCACGACAACCTTGAGGCCGTAATCGGCAAGACGCTTGGCAAGCCAGGAGACATCGAATTTCTTGGGGTCGAGGCGCGGGAATTCGATCAGCCCATAGCCGAGCCGATGCGTCTTCTCCATGGCGCCTTCGAGGGCTTCCTGCGTGCTGCCACCCGTCCAGACAAACGAGTGAATCCCGAGCTTGGTCATGAGCGTTTCCGAGACGTTATTGTTATGCGGCGATTGGCGTTCGCCTATTTGTTGTGAATAGCAGCAAACTATCTTGCCTTCAAGGGGATGATCCCGCTAGGGTCGCGCCGAGGACAAAAGATGGCCGCGCGAAGACGGACCGTCGGCATCGCCGCGCTTCGGGCGCGGCGCGGGGGAGGAAGACATGACTGAGAAGACCGGCGCCACCGGGAGCGCCCTGCTGCCCTTCGATCTGCACGGCAAGGTCGCGATCATCACGGGCGCGGCAGGCGGCATTGGCGGCGCGCTCTGCAAGCGCTTTGCCGAAGCCGGCGCGCGCATCGCATTGCTCGATCGCAACCCCGCAGTGCTGACAGCGGCCGAGGCGCTCGGGCACGAGCATCGCGGCTTTGTCGGCGACGTCACCGACGAGGCCGCGATCATCAGCCAGGTGGAGGCTGTCGCCGCAGCCTTCGGGCAGATCGATATCCTCGTCAACAATGCCGGCATCGGCACGCTCCATCCGGCAGAGGAGAAGCCGACAGCCGATTTCGACCTGACGATTGCCGTCAATCTCCGCGCGCCGTTCCTCTATGCGCGGGAGGCCGCCCGTCACATGCTGGCGCGCGGCTATGGCCGCGTCGTGACCATCGCCTCGCAAGCGGCGGTGATCGGTATCGAAGGTCACGTCGCCTATAGTGCGTCGAAGGCCGGTCTCATCGGCATGACGAACTGCATGGCGCTCGAATGGGGGCCTCGCGGCGTCACGGCCAACTGCATCTCGCCGACGGTCGTCGAGACGGAAATGGCGAAGATCGGCTGGGCCGGCGAGAAGGGCGTGCGCGCCCGCGCCGAAATCCCGACCCGGCGCTTCGCGCAGCCGGACGAGATCGCTTTGGCGGCGCTTTATCTCGCTTCCGACGCGGCGGCGATGGTCAACGGCGCCAATCTGATGGTCGATGGCGGCTACACGATCCGCTGAGCGGGAGGACCCTGAACATGACCCAATCCCTGTCCGGCAAGGTGATGATCGTCACCGGCGCCAGTTCCGGCATCGGCCGCGCCGTGGCGCGCCGCTTCGCCGGCGAGGGCGTCAAGCTCGTGCTCGTCGCGCGCTCGGCCGAGAAGCTCGCTGCCCTCGCCGCGGAGATCGGCGCCAATGCGCTCGCCGTGCCGGCCGATCTCACCGTTCCCGCCGACATCGCCCGAATGGTCGAGACGGCGCGCGACCATTTCGGCGACATCGACATCCTGTTCGCCAATGCCGGCAGCTATGTCTCCGGCGATGTCGCCAAGGGCGATCCCGACCTCTGGGACGTGATCATCGACGTCAACGTCAACAGCGTCTTCCGCGCCGTGCATGCCGTCTTGCCCGGCATGATCGCCCGCCGCTCCGGCGACATCGTGGTGACCTCCTCGATTTCGGGCCACCAAGCGATTCACTGGGAGCCGGTCTACTCGGCGACCAAGCATGCGGTGCAATCCTTCGTGCATGGTGTGCGCCGCCAGGTCGCGCCGCACAATGTGCGGGTCGGCGCGCTGGCGCCGGGTATGGTGCTGAACGAACTCTGGGGTCTCAGTGATCCCGCCGAGATCAAGCGCCGCGCCGAAGCGCATGAGGGGCTTCTGTCGGAGGACGTCGCCGAGGCGCTGCTGTTCATGCTGACACGCCCAGCCCATGTCACCATCCGCGACCTCGTAATGCTGCCGCAGAACCAGGATCTCTGACAGACATCGGCCTCCGGCGGCTTGACCGCCGCCGGTACCGGCCAACATCATGCGACGGGCGCGCCGGGTCATCCGCCGGACAGCGCCTCAACCTGCAGATGAGGTCCCCGATGCTCGATATCCCGGTCGCTCGCTCCGCATGGCAGTCGGTGCGGGGGGAGATCGAAGCGCTGTTCGCAGCGCTGTGGCACGTGCCGGAAATGCCGGGTCTTGAATACCAGAGTGCCGCGCTGCTGGCGGCATTCTTGGAACGGCATGGCTTCAGCGTCACGCGCGGGAGCGGCGGGGTGCCGACCGCCTTCGTCGCGCGCAAGGGCAGCGGCGATGGCCCGCGCATCGGCATTCTCGCCGAATATGACGCGCTCGCCGGGCTCGACAACGATGCGGTGCCCTATCGCAGTGGCAGCGGCCGCAAGCCCGGCCATGGCTGCGGCCACAATCATATCGGGCCGGCGAATACCGGCGCCGGCATCGCTGCGGCGCTCGCGGCGGCGCGGCTGGAGCTTCCGGGCGAGATCGTTGTCATCGGCTGCCCGGCGGAGGAAATCTGCTGGGGCAAGATCGCCTTGCAGCAGGCGGGCATCTTCGATGACCTCGACATCATCCTGACCTCGCATGGCGACTACCAGAACGGCGCGCTGTCGCGGCCCTGCCACGCCTTCGTCTCGTCCGAATTCATCTTCCGAGGCGACAGCGCCCATGCCGGGATGGGCACGGTCCGCGACGCGCTGAAGACGGCCGAGGAAGCGATGGCAGCCTTCAACGTGGTTCTCACCGAGCGCTTTCCCGACACCAGCGAGAAGCACATTTTCCGATCCGCCGGCGTCATGCCGGGCGTAATGCCGGAGGAGGTGCGGCTGTGGACATCGCTGCATCACAGCGATCTCGGCCCGATGATGCAGGCCTATCAAGCATTGAAGGCGGTCTTCACCGAGGTGGCGGGGCGCACGGGCGTCGGTCTCGAGGAGAAATTCATCTCCGCCTGCCGCGGCTACCTGCCGAACCATGCCGCCGGCCGCGTGCTCGACGAATGCCTCCGCGTGATCGGCCCGCCGCGCTGGAGCGAGGCCGATATCGCCTGGATGCAGGCGCTTTCGGCCGCCGCAAGCCCCAGCAAGCCGTTCGAACTCGATCGCGGAATTAAGTTCTTCGACAAGGGAACCGATTATTACGGCCAGGACGACGGCGATGTGAGCTGGATCGTGCCGCTGGCGCGGCTGAACTGGGCGTATCCCACCACCGTCCCGATCCATCATTGGGCCTGGACGGCGCTTTCCGGCCATGTTTCGAGCAGTCCCGGCCCGCTGATGGCCTCGGAAGCGATCGCCTTGGCCGCCGTGACGTTCCTGTCGCGGCCCGACCTCGTCAAAGCCGCACAGGCGGAACTGCGTGAGCGGGTCGGCGACGAGATCATTACCGTGGTCCCGCCCGGCATCAACGAGATCATGGCGGAGGACCCGACCGCCTTCTGGGAGGCGCGCTGGTAACGAGGCCAGGCCGGTCGCTCAGTCAAGATTTCCGATGATTGCTGCAAAGACGGCTGCTGCCTCTGAAGGCGAGCAAGCTCCCCGCGTGACGGCACCGGCCAACGCGTCCCCGGCCGCGACCAAGCCAACGCTGGCTAATGTCAGCTGTTGTGCAGGCAGGCGTGAATAGGGTCGCAAGACGTCTACGAACATCTCGACCACGTTATCGACCAGCTCCTGATAAACGCTGGCTTTCTCTTCGCTTCCCGCGAGCGCCGCGCCGACGGCGTGAAATTCGTCGCCGTGATCCGTGCTGCACGCCAGGTAAGCCTCGGCCAACGCAGCGATCGTCTCCTTGGCTGAGCGGTTTCCCTCCGCCATCGAGGCACGAAATGCGTTGACGCGCTCGGTATCGATCCACCGGTAGAGCTCGATCAACAAGCCTGTCCTGGTCTCGAAATGCTCATAGGTGACGGGCTTGGAGACGCCCGCGCGCGCTGCCAGGTGAGCCAGAGTGAGACGATCAGCGCCCTCCTCCCGAACGATCAAACGCGCCGTGTCGAGAAGTTGCCGCCGTCGTTCGGGCTTGGAAAGACGGCCCGCGACCCGGTTGTCGAGCGTGACGGCTGGCTTTCGCACTTGCGTACCTACTTTTCGTAACCTACTATTCGTAGGTACCTATAGCGAGTGAAGAATGTCATGTCAAAAATTTCTGACACACCGCATGACCCTATCTTGTTGATCGGCGGGGGTGGCGAAGTGGGCCGTTGGGCAATCCGCTTTCTGCGTATGCTCAATCCCCATATACCCATTCTGATCGGCGGCCGAGATGAACAGCGGGCCGCGCAGGCGGCGAGTACGGTAAGCGGAGCGACCCCGGCAGCCATCGATCTGGCAGCCCATGACCTGGGCCTCGGTGATCAACGCGTTTCAGCCGTCGCGACGCTCTTCACGGACGAGACGGGGGCGGCACTGCGCTGGGCTCAGCAAAGGAACGCCGGACATATCAGCATTTCGCCAAGCATCAGTGAATTCGGCCTGGAAGCTGCTTCTTTTATGCACCAGCCTGCAGCCGCGCCGGTTGTTCTCGGCACCGAGTGGCTGGTTGGTGCAACGAGCGTACCTTCCCTGCTGTTCGCTCGGGAATTCGGCCGTCTGGACGACATTCGGATCGAAGCACTCCTTGACGAACAGGATGTGTTCGGACCCGCCGCAAACAAGGACCTGGAGCGTCAGATTTACGCGGGCGCAACCGCGCTGGTCCGGATGGATGGGGCATGGCGGTGGTGCTCCGGCGACGATACCGCGTCCCAGATCCGCGCGATCGATGGCACCGAAATGCCGGCAAATGTGTTCTCGCCGAATGATGTCCTGCTTCTCGCGAACGCGACGGGGGCACCCAATGTCCGGTTTGATCTCGCCGTGGGGACCAGTTCGTCGCGACGAGCGGACGGCGCGGTATCCACCGAGATCATCATCAATCTGGTGGGTGAGGACCACGCCGGACGACCACTTCGAAAGCGCTACGCAATCGTTCACCCGGGTGGGCAGATGCCGCTGACCGGCCTGGGTGTCGCGCTCGTCTTGGAACGGTTGGCAGGCCTCGTCGGCGATCCGGTCAAGCCGGGTCTCTATTTCCCCACGCAGCTCATCGACCACTCCACTTACCTCGACCGGCTTCGAGCCTCTGGTGGCGAGGTCCGGGAATTGGACCCGATCCCGCGCGGGACCGAAAGGCTCGGATCAACCGCATGACGGGGCACGCGTCACGCCCGATGACGATGCAAACGACTTTAGAGCCGCTGGATCAAAACCAGAATAAACAGGACGGGCGCTAGCGGCCGATATGCGCGCGCATGAAGCTGCCGGCCTTCGCCAGTGCCGCGCGGCCAGCTTCCAGGCGGGCGTTCCATAGCGGCCAGGCATGGATCATATGCGGCCAGATCTCGAGGGTGACCGCGACATCGGCCGCGCCGGCCGCTGCGGCGAGGCGGGTTGCATCGGCCAGGAGCGTCTCGTCCGAGCCGACCTGGATCAGCAGTGGCGGCAGTCCTGTGAGGTCGGCAAAAAGCGGCGAAGCGCGCGAGTCGCAAGGCTCGACACCCTCGGGCAGATAGGCATCGCGCAGTTCGGCGAGATAGCCGCGATGGATCAGCGGATCGACGGCGTCCTTCGAAGCCAGCGTCTCGCCTGACAATGTCAGGTCGGTCCAGGGCGAGATCAACCAGCCACAGGCCGGCGAGGCGCTGCCCTCTTCGCGAAGGCGGCAAAGCAGCGCCAGGGTGATGCCGCCGCCGGCGCTGTCGCCGCCAGGAACGATATTCTCCGGAGCGATGCCCGAGCGCCGCAGGAACTGCCACGCGGCATAGGCATCTTCAAGAGCGGCCGGAAAAGGACATTCCGGCGCCAGGCGATAGCCGAGCGCCAGCGTCCGCATGCCCGCGGCGCGGCCCGCCTCGGTCACGAGGGTGCGATGGCTGAGGATAGAACCTGAACAGTAGCCGCCGCCATGAAAGAACAACAGCACGCTGCCCGGATCGCTTCCCGGCGCGATCGACCATTCGGCCTCGATCCCGTTGATCGAAATGGTCTTCAGCACGATGTCGCCGGCAACGGGCGTCGCCGCGCCGACCTCCTCGATCCGCTGCCGCCGCTCCTGCCAGCCGACCGGCCGTGGCTTGGCGCCGAGAATCGCCCGGATGGCCGCGATCTCGCTGTCTGCCTCGGCCTGACTGCTCATCTGCCCCTCCCGGCCATGAGGCCGGCGCCGCTCGACGATCGGCCCAGGCGCCAGCGCCGTCAGCTTTGCGACAAAACAGGGCGCCGTCCAGTCTCCGATCGGCTGAGCTTGGCAAGGATCGATGGATCCTACCCGTCGATCATCTCGCGCACCTTGTTGCCGAGCGCCTCGACCGCAAACGGCTTCGTGATCACCTGCATGCCCGGACCGAGATGACCATTGCCGACGACGGCATTCTCGGCATAGCCGGTGACGAACAGCACCTTGAGGTCCGGGCGCAGCAGACGGCCGGCATCGGCCATCTGGCGACCGTTCATGCCGCCGGGCAGTCCGACATCGGTGACGAGCAGGTCGATCCGCGCCGCCGACTGCATGACCTTGAGACCCGCCGGTCCGTCTGCCGCTTCGAGGACGGCGTAACCAGCCTCGCGCAGCACATCGACGACCAGCATGCGCACGATGGCCTCGTCATCGACGATCAGCACGGTTTCGCCATGAGCGCTGAACTCATGCGCCCGCGCGGCAGTGTCGGCGACGCATTCGTCGGCCTCGCCGATATGGCGCGGCAGATAGAGCGTCATGGTCGTGCCGTGACCGATCTCGGAGTAGATGCGCACCGTCCCGCCGGACTGGCGTACAAAGCCGTAAACCATTGAAAGGCCGAGGCCCGTGCCCTCGCCGAGCGGCTTGGTGGTGAAGAAAGGATCAAAGGCGCGGGCGATGACGTCCGGGGCCATGCCCGTGCCGGTATCGCTGACGGAGAGCGAGACATACTGGCCGGGCGGCAGGTCGCGGTCGCGCGCGGCGCGGTCATCGAGCCACTTGTTGGCCGTCTCGACCGTAAGCCGGCCGCCATTCGGCATCGCATCGCGCGCATTGATGCAGAGATTGAGCAGCGCATTCTCGAGCTGGTTGGGATCGACGAGGGTCAACCAGATGCCGCCGGCGCCCACGACCTCCATGTCCACCGATGGACCCATCGTCCGGCGGATCAGTTCGTCGAGATCGGCGACGAGACGATTGATGTTGGTCGGCTTCGGATCGAGCGTCTGGCGGCGCGAAAAGGCCAGAAGACGCTGCGTCAGCGCTGCCGCCCGCTTTGATGACGACTGGGCGGCATCGAGATAGCGCTGGACCGAGTCGAACCGCCCCTGCCCGATCCGCTTCTCCAGGAGCTGCAGGCTGCCGCTGATGCCGGCGAGCAGATTGTTGAAGTCGTGCGCGATACCGCCCGTGAGCTGGCCCACGGCCTCCATCTTCTGGCTCTGGCGCAGTGCCTCTTCCGCAGCCATCAATTCGTCGGTGCGCAGACTGACCTGCTGTTCCAGCGTCTGGTTGAGCTCGGCGAGTGCCTCGGCATTCGCCTTCTGCTCGTGGATATCCGTATTGGTGCCGATCCAGCGCGATAGCGTCCCGTCGCCTCCGACCAGAGGAACGGCGCGCGCGATGAACCAGCGATAGGCCCCGTCGGCGCTCCGCAAGCGAAACTCGGTCTCGTAGACCGAGCCGCTCGCCAGCGCAGCCGACCACCGCCGGCCAGCCTGCATGAGATCATCGGGATGAACGATGTTGGTCCAGGCCGTCCCGTCGAGCGCGCCGGGCGCCACGCCGCCATATTCATAGGTACGGCTGTTAAACCAGTCGAGCATGCCGTCGGCGCGCGCCGTCCAGACATGGTTCGGCATCGCCTCGGCCAGCGTGCGGAACTGCGCCTCGCTCTCGCGCAGTGCCGCTACCGCATCATGCGCCATCGTGACGTCGATGCCCTCGACGAAGATGCCGCTGACGACGCCGTCATTGTCCCGGATCGGCTGGTAGACGAAATCGAGGAAGCGCGGCTCGGGCGCACTGCCCGGCTCCCGGACCAAGGAGATCGGCACCGATTGACCGATGAAGGGTTCACCGGTGACATAGACCCGGTCGAGCAGGTCGATGAAGCCCTGCCCCACCACCTCTGGAATCGCATCCGCAACCTCCTGGCCGATGACTTCGCGGTGGCCGATCATCTGGCGGTAGCGCGGGTTGACGAGTTCGAACCGATGGCGCGGGCCCCGCAGGATGGCCATGAAGCTCGGCGACTGCTCGAAGAGCTGGCGGAGGCGGCCGATTTCCGCCGCCTCACGATCGCGCGTCTCGATCGTCGCCAGCGCGCCGGCAATCTGGCCAGCCAGCAGCTGCGCGAAGGCAACCGTGCCGGCATCGAGGCGGCGGTAGGGATTCTGGCCGAGAACCAGCGCCGCGACCGGCGCCGGACGCCCGGCGATACTGACCGGGAGCACCAACGCCTCGCGCGGCGGCACGTCCCATGGACCGGTCGGAGGCGCCTCGACCAGTCCCCTGAGCGGTACTTCGAGCCATTCGCGCCCGGCCGTGAGATCGCCGAGCGGCCAGTGCACCGCGCCGAGCGAGCCCTCCGCGCCCGAAGGCAGCGCCTCCCCCTCATGCAGCGCCTGCAGCACGACGAAGGGAAAGTCGCGGTCGCAGCGCGCCAGCGCGCGCTCGGCGCCGCTCAGAACGGCCTCCCGCGTCTGGCATGACAACAGGGCCGACGACAGATGATGCAGCGCCGCGATGCGCCGCTCGCTGATGATCCGCTCCGTCTCCTCGGTCACGACGCACATCAACCCCTCGACGGCACCGCTATCGCCGAAGAGCGGGCTGTAGGAAAATGTGTGATAGGTCTCCTCGGGATAGCCGCTGCGTTCCAGCAGCAGCAGCAGGGCCTTGTCCCAGGACGCGACGCCGGCCTGCATCACCGAGACGACGCGGTCCTCGACATCTTCATAGACCTCGCGCCAGACCTCTTTGAACGGGCGGCCCAGCGCTTTCGGATGCTTGACGCCGAGCGTCGGGATATAGGCGTCGTTGTAGAAGAAGCGGAGGTCTGGTCCCCAGCCGAGCCACATCTCGAAACGAGACGTCAGCATCATGCGGAGCGGGACCTTGAGGCCTTCAGGCCAATGCTCCGGCGGGCCGAGCGGTGTCGACGACCAGTCATGCGCCCGCATGATCGCGCTCATCGCGCTCTCGCCGGGAAAGACAGTAGGCTGGAGTGAGGATGTCACGCCGGCACCCGGCCAAAACAAGGGGCATAATAGGCCGCGGCGACACGTCGGCAATCCATCAACGACTCCCTCGCCACGACCGTCCTCACATCGCGCCCTCGATCCCGGCCGCCAGCGCTGGCGGCAGGACGATCCCCATCCGACGCATAACGCCCGAGACATGGATCGGCTCCGTTGCCCGGCCTGCGAAAGGGGAGGACAGCCGCTGGTACTTTCCTGCGAATGCCAACCGGACGAAGCCGGTCAATCACGGGCTGCCAGGTGAATCCGCTGCGCAGCATCGAGCCGCACAACGATCTCGTCATAGTGCTCGATGAGCGGATGCGGCGTCGCCATCGGCTCCAGATGCGTCGCCGCGATCACCGCCACGGCGGCGCCCGAGGCCTCGCCGGCGGCGATGCCAGCCGGGGCGTCCTCGAACACGGCGCAGTCGGCTGCCGTCACGCCGAGGTGGCTTGCGGCAAGATGATAGCAATCGGGCAGCGGCTTGCCGCGCGCGACATCCTCCGCGGCAATGAGCACCTCGGGCAAAGGCAACCCCGCGGCGGCCAGACGGCGGCGGGCCAGAGCATGCGGCGCCGACGTGACGATCGCCCAGCGATTGGCCGGCAATGCTGCGAGAAAGGCGGGGGCACCCGGGATCGGCTTGATGCCGCCCATGTCGTCCATCTCGGCTTCCGTGAGCTCGGCGGCTTCCTTTTCAGGATCGACGCCCGGCAGGCCAAGCCTGCGGATCGTATCGACCGCGCGCACGCCGTGAATGGTCGGCAGGAACGCCTCGACGTCGAGGCCATGCCGGACGGCCCAGCGGCTCCAGATCCGCTCGGCGGCTTCGATCGAGGACAGCAGCGTCCCGTCCATGTCGAACAACAGCGCGGCGAAGCTCCGTCCTGCGAAAAGTGCCCTGTCGGCCATCGGGTTTCCCTTGCGCCGGAATTGGCGCCGCTTCGATATCCTATCGCGCGGGCCCGCCGTCAACGCGGAGAATGCTGAACTTCGATCTGGCGCGGTGCGGCTCAGGCGACCGTATCGAGCGCGAACTGGAACAGCGACTTGATGTGATCGGCCATCGCCTTGCGCGCGCCGGCCGCATCGCGCTGCTCGATCTTGTCGAGGATGACCTCGTGCTGGCGCGTATCCGGCTCGAGCCGCTCGGCAAGCCGCTCGACCTCGAACAGCTTCGTCGTGACGCGCAGGGACTTGACGATATTGCCGACGACCTGATTGCCACAGAAATCGGCGACGATGTCATGCACCTCCCTGTCGGAGGCCCAATGCTCCTCCTGGTCGTAGCGTTCGCTGACCTTGAGGCGCCCCAGCGTCGCCTTGGCCGCCGCGATCCGTTCGGCCGGCGCGAGTTCGACGCACATGCCGGCGGCCGCCGATTCCATGATCTCGCGCGCCTTCAGGCTCTGCAGATATTCCTTGAGGTCGACTTTGCGGACGACGAAGGACTTGGTGTTCGACTTGACGAGCAGGCCTTCAAGTTCAAGCCGCTGCAGGGCCTGGCGGACGGGCGTGCGCGAGATGCCGAGATACGCCGCGAGGTTCTGCTCGACCACCACCTCGCCGGCGCGCAATTCCTTCTTCTCGATGAGACGCGCGATCTCGACATAGGCAAGGGCCGAGAGGTTCTTGGGTGGTTGCCGCGTCGCGAAGGTGGCGGGCTCGGCGACAGGCGGCCGGTCGCCCGCCTTCTGGTCCGGCTCCGCATGGCCTGCTGTGTTTCTGCGCATCACGATACGCTCCGTCACCAATCGTTCATGCCTAGTCGATCCCCAATATAATGTCCACGACGTATACAATCGGAATCCGGCCGGTTCCTATAGCGAGCTGAACGCTGGCCACGGCGATCGAGGAAGAGCCGCGGCGTCAGGCCAGCGACGGCATTGCAGACGCCGCCCGCCTCCTCTCCACCCGGGCACGGCCAGCGACTTGCGAGCGGCTCGGACGCATCCCCGCGGAGTCGAAAAACACAGCCGGGCGCGCCGAGAAAGGCGTTGACAGTCCCCTGTCGCATGCTAGCATCGAATACACTCGGTATACTGAACGAATTCCGGAGGTCGTCAATGCGTTCGTGCGCAAGGTTTATTCCTGTCGTCGTTGCGGCTTTGGCGGGCGTGCCATCGATGGCGCTGGCGGCGCCGTCCGGCACGCTGGTGATCGCCGAGAACGAGACGCCGGAGAACCTCGACCCGGCCAACGCGACCAATTCGACGGTCGATGAGCTCCTGATCGGCGCCTATGACACGCTGGTGCAGTTCCCGGCGGGCGAAACCGCGGTGTCACCGAAGCTCGCCAAGAGCTGGACGATTTCCGACGACGGGCTCACCTACACATTCACGCTCCGCGACGATGTGGTCTTCCATGACGGGACGAAGCTCACCGCCGCCGACGTCAAGTTCACACTCGACCGGCTGAAGGCAGCGAAGGCCAATGTCCTCAACGATATCGGGCCGTTCAGCGCTGCCGAGGTCGTCGACGATCACACGGTCAAACTCACGCTGACGAAGCCGTTCGGGCCGCTCCTGTCGGCGCTGTCGCGCATCTATGTGGTCAACAAGGCGCTGGTCGAGCCGCATATGGGCCAGGACAATGCGCGGCAGTGGCTCGCGGTCAACGAAGCCGGATCGGGGCCCTACGTCATCGCCTCCTACAATCCGACCGAATCCGTCTCGCTGAAGGCATTCGACAAATATTGGGGCGGCTGGGACGGCAATCATGTCGCCGAGGTCGTCTTCCGCTACATCACCGAGCCCTCGACGCAGCTCTCGCTGCTGAAGAGCGGCGAAGTGCAGATCGCGCCGGACATCACCGTCGAGGACAAGCTCGCGCTGATGAAGGAGCCGGGCTATGTCGTCGATGTCGGCCAGGCCGCGACGCCGCTCTATTTCGACTTCAACACGGCCAGCAAGGGGCCGACCGGCAACCCGAAATTCCGCGAGATGCTGGCGAAGACCTTCGACCGCCAGCTCCATCTCGATCAGGTTCTGATGGGCCTCGGAACGCTTCCCGACGGTCCGCTGCCGACAAGCTGGCCTGGGCATGAGTCCGGCACCGAGCTTCCCTTCGCTCTCGACGGCGCCAAGAAGATGGTCGACGAGAATGGCTGGGCCGGCACGGTGCTGACGGTTCGCTACCTGCCGGCGATCCAGGAAGAGAAGAGCGCCGTCGAGCAGCTCCAGTCGAACCTCGCCGAGATCGGTATTACCCTCAACGCCGAGGGTATGACCTGGCCGGCGCAGGCCGCGACGGTGCAGAAGGTCGAGACCACCGCCGATATCAACATGATCTACTCGTTCCCGCCCTTCCCCGACCCACACGCCATCCTGAACGCCTCGTTCAACAGCGCGCTGGCCGGCTTCAATGGCGGCTACAACTGGGCGCAATATTCGAACAAGGACGTCGATGCGCTGCTGAACGAGGCGGCGAGTTCGGCGGACCCCGCCAAACGGGCCGAGCTCTACAAGAAGGCCCAGGTCCTCATCGGCAAGGATTTTCCGGTCATCACCGTGTCCTATCCCGGCTCTGTCGTGGCGCTCAGCGACAAGGTGGAAGGCTACAAATACAACGCCGCCCACCATCAGACCTTCAACTACATGGATATCGGCCTGAAATAGGCCGGTTTCGGTTCGGGAAGACGCAGAGGACTGGATATGCGCTATGTCGGTCAGCGGATCCTGTTCTCGATCCTGTCGCTCTGCGTCCTCCTCTTCATCACCTTTCTGCTCAGCCATGTGGTCTCGGGCGATCCGGCGATCGTTGCCGCCGGCCCCAATGCCGGCGCTGAAAAGATCGCCGCGGTCCGGCAGGAGATGGGCCTCGACCGGCCGTTCCTCGTCCAGTTCTGGATCTATTGCAGCAATATCGTGCATGGCGATCTCGGCACGTCCTGGTTCACGCGCCAGCCGATCGCAAGCGACATCATCCGCGAATTGCCGCCCTCGCTCGAGCTCGTCTTCGTTGCCATGCTGATCAATCTCGCGGTCTCGCTGCCGCTCGGCCTGCTGACCGCGCGCTATGCCGGCAGCAAGTTCGACGACATCGTGCGGCTCGTCGTGATGGCGGGCGCAGGGCTGCCGATCTTCTGGCTCGCGATCATCCTGCAGCAGGTCGTGGCCGGCCAGTGGCGGCTGCTGCCGACCGCCGGGCGGCTCGGCTTCGAGAACCGCGCTTTCACCGGCGCGACCGGCTTCACTCTCCTCGACAGCCTGATGCAGGGCCGCCTCGACGTCTTTGCCGACGCCCTCGCCCATCTCGTACTGCCCGCTTTCGCCTTGACGCTGCTCTTCACCGCCGTCGGCGTGCGCATTACCCGCACGGCGATGATCAGCGAATTCCGCAAGGATTACGTCGTTCTGGCGCGCGCCAAGGGCGCCAGCGAAGGCCGCATCATGGTCCGCCACGTCTTCGCCAATGGCGCGACGCCCGCGCTCACGGTTTTCGGCATGCAGTTCGGCTGGATGCTCGGCGCGACCGTGCTGGTCGAAGAAATCTTCGGCCGCCCGGGCATCGGCCGGTATGCCGTGAAGGCCGTCACGCAGTCCGACATCCATGCCGTGGTCGCGGTCGTCTTCGTCGTCGGCCTTGTCTTCCTGTTTTCCAATCTCGTCGTCGACATCGCGCTCTTTCTGCTGAGCCCGCGCAAGCATGCGAGGGCATGAGCGTGCTCAGGCGTTTGTGGGCGTTTCCCAAGAGCAATGTCGAGCGAACGGCGATCGTGCTCGGCTGCCTGATCCTGCTGCTGGCGCTGGTCGGGGCTTTCCTCGTGCCGTTCGATCCGATGAAGATCGATTTCCGAGCGAAGCTCCAGGCGCCCTCCATGGTGCATTGGCTCGGCACCGACGGCTCGGGGCGCGATGTGCTGAGCCGGCTGCTCTACGGCGCCCGGCTGACGCTGGCCTCGACCTTCGCGGTCATCATCGTCGTGGTGATCATCGGCTGCACGATCGGCATCGCCTCGGCCTTTATCGGCGGCGCGGTCGACAACATGCTGATGCGCCTCGCCGATATCTGGCTCGGCTTCCCGCCGCTGATCCTCGCGCTCGGCTTCGCCTCGGCGCTGGGGGCCAGCCTCGAGGCCGCGATCTTCGCGCTGATCTTCTCATGGTGGCCGAATTATGCCCGGCTCTCGCGCATGGTGACTTCCGATATTCTCTCGCAGAAGTTCATCGCCAGCGCCGACGCACTCGGCGTGCCGACCCATCGCAAGGTGCTGCACTACATCATCCCCAATGCGATGGACGTGATGCTCATCCAGATCGCGCTCGACATCTCCGCCGTCATGCTGGCGATCTCGGGTCTCTCCTTCATCGGCGTCGGCGCGCAGATCCCGGCGCCGGAATGGGGCGCGATGATCGCCGATGGGCGGTCCTATGTATCGAATGGCTGGTGGATCGTGCTCGCCCCGGGGCTCGCGATCTTCATTACGGCCGTCAGCTTCAATGTGATCGGCGACATGCTGAGGCGTGAACTCGATCCGACCTCCCGGCGGCGCTAGGTCATGGCCAGCCTCGCCCCCACCAGCACAGACGATCGGCCGCTGCTCGAAATCCGGGACGTATCCGTCGCGCTCAAGACCGGCAAACGGACGATGGTTTCCGGCGTTTCGCTGGATATTCGCCCGCGCGAAGTATTCGGCATCGTCGGCGAGAGCGGCTCCGGCAAGACGCTGCTGACGCGCACGCTGCTCGGCCTGCAGGACGACGCCTTCGTCGAGAGCGGCCGCGTCCGTTTCAACGGAGAAGAGCTGCCTGTTGCCGGCTATGCAGGCCGCGCGCGCAAGCTGCTCGGCCACAGCATCGGCTTCGTGCCACAGGACCCGTTCTCCTCGCTCAACCCGTCGATGCGGATCGGCAAGCAGATCACCGAGGCGATCTATCTCGCCAAAGGTTGGCCTATGGGTGCCGAGCGAACGCGGGAGGCGGCGATCAGCCTGATGGCCGAGGTCGGCATTCCCGAGCCGGCGCTCGCCTTCAACCAGTTTCCCGACCAGTTCTCCGGCGGCATGCGGCAGCGCATCGTCTTCGCGATCGCGCTCGCCCAGGACCCGAAGCTGCTGGTCGCCGACGAGCCGACCACGGCGCTCGATGCGATCACGCAGCGCCGCGTCATCGAACTGATCCTCGACCGCAGCCGCAGGCATGGCCTTGCCGTCATCCTGATCAGTCACAATCTCGAACTTCTGCGCCAGAGCGTCGGCCGCATCGCCGTGCTCTATGGCGGACAGCTGCTCAACGTCGTCGCCTCGGGCGATATCGGGCGCAGCACGGTCCATCCCTATGCCGAGGCGCTGTTCGACTGCATCCCCACGCGGGAGAAGACCCTGGCCGACATCCGCTCTATTCCGGGCGAGCCGGTCGGCGCCGGCTTCGGCCTTCGCGGCTGTGCCTTCGCCTCGCGCTGTCCCTATGTCGTGACGGCCTGCACCACCACCGACCTGCCGCGCAATGGCGGTCTGACGCCGAGCTTCAGCGCCTGCATTCTCGGACGAGGAGCGCCCTGAGATGGCCGGCGTCGATATCCCGATGGTGGAACTGAAGGGAATCGCCAAGAGCTTCGCGCGGCGGCTGTTCGTGCAGAACCGCAGCTTCGCGCTCCGCGACGTCAACATTGCCATCGGCCGCGGCGAGGTGGTCGGCATTCTGGGCGAATCCGGCAGCGGCAAGTCGACCGTCGCCAACATCATCACCTGCCTCACCGGCTATGACGGCGGCACCTATCGCTTCAAGGGCCGCGACGTCGGCGCCTATACCCGGAAGGAACGCTTCGCCTTCAAATCCGACGTGCAGATCGTGTTCCAGGACCCCTATGGCAGCCTCAATCCGCGCGCGACCGTGCGTGGCAGCGTCATGGAGAGCCTGATCCTGCACAGGCCTGATCTTTCGCGGGCGGAGCGGTTCGAGCGCGCAAATACGCTGCTGGAGGAGGTCGGCATTCCGGCCGAAGCCGGCGATCGCTACCCGCACGAGTTCTCCGGCGGCCAGCGCCAGCGCATCGCCATCGCACGTGCCATCGCCGTCGAACCGGAACTGCTCGTCCTCGACGAACCACTCTCCTCGCTCGACGTCTCCATCCAGGCGCAGATCCTCGAACTCTTCGTGCGCATGATCCGGGAGCGCGACCTCACCATCGTCTTCATCTCGCACGACGTGAACGTCGTGCGGCTCATCTGCGACCGCGTCTACGTCATGAACCAGGGCGCTGTCGTCGAGGAGGGTTTCGCGCGCGATGTCCTTACCCATCCGCAAAATGAATACACGGCACGGCTGCTCGATGCCGTCTACTGATCCGAGGCAGGAATGAGTCGCTACAAGCTGGCCATCGATATCGGCGGGACGTTCATCGACGTCGTCGTCTACGACCTCAAGAACAGGCTGCTCACCGCATTCAAGCTGCCGACGACGCCGCATGATCCGGCCGAGGGCGTGGTGGCCGCGGTCGGTCAGCTCGGCTTTCCGCCTGAAGCGATCTCGGATTTCGTTCACGGCACGACGCTCGGCCTCAATGCCATCCTGGAGCGCAAAGGCGCGCAGGTCGGCATCATCACCAATGCGGGCTTCAGGGATATCTTCGAGATCGGCCGCGGCGCTGTCGATTTCGCGCATATGTACCAGTTCGATTTCGAGCCGCCGCCACAGATCGTCGAGCGCCGCCATATCGTCGGCGTCGGCGGGCGGATGAATTTCGAGGGCACGGAAGTCGCGCCGCTAGACCGCGATGCCGTCGTGGCGGCCGCCGAGGCCCTGCATGAGGACGCGGGCTGCGCGGCGATCGCCGTCAGCTTCCTGCATGCCTATGCCAATACGGCGCATGAACGCGAGGCCATCGCGCTGATCCGCGAAGCCTATCCGGCGCTGGAAGTCTCGGCCGGGGCGCTGCTCGCCAACGAATATCGCGAATATGAGCGCACCAGCACCGCCGTGCTCGACGCCTATATCAAGCCGGTCCTCAAGAACTATCTCGGCCGCGTGTCCTCGGGCATGGAGCGCCAGGGCTTTGCCGGGCAGAAATTCGTCATGAACTCGTCGGGCGGCGCGCTCACCTTCGATCTTGCCGAGGCCGAGCCGATCGCGACCGTGTTCTCGGGACCGGCAGGCGGCGTTTCCGGCGCGCTGCATGTCGCGCGCGAGACCGGCAGGCGCAACGTCCTCTCGGTCGATGTCGGCGGCACCAGTCTCGATGCCTGCCTCATCGTCGACGGCGAGCCGATGGACGTGTTCGAGGCGCGGATCGAGAATTTCCCGATCCTGCAGCCGATCTTCGACCTGCGGACGCTCGGCGCCGGCGGCGGTTCGATCGCCTGGATCGATAATGCGCTCCTGCGCGTCGGCCCGGAGAGCGCCGGCGCGGTGCCGGGCCCCGCCTGCTACGGCCGCGGGGGCACACGCGCCACCGTCACCGACGCGGCGGTGGTGCTCGGCTATATCGACACAGGCAATTTCATGGGCGGCTCCATGAATGTCGCGCATGAGCTGGCGGTCAAGGCGCTGACCGAGACGATCTGCGAGCCGCTAGGCATCCCGCTCGAGGAAGCGGCGCGTTCTGTCTTCGACGTGCTGATCTCGCGCACCGCATCGTCGATCAAGGAGATGATGCTGGAGCGCGGGCTCGATCCCGGCGAGTTCTCGATGCTCGGCTTCGGCGGCTGCGGCCCTCTGCTCGGGCCGATGCTGCAGAACGAGCTCGAGATGCCGGAGCTGGTGATCCCGCCGCTGCCCTCGGTGTTCTCCGCCTGGGGCATGCTGGCGAGCGACCTCTCCTTCAGCGACAGCGTGTCGGTACTGGAGACGATCGACGATGGCAGCATGGCGCGGCTCGACACGACGGCGGATACACTCGCCACACGCAGCACGGCGGCGCTTGCCGAAAAGGTCGGGCGGCCTGTCGAGCCGGCGGTCAGCTTCCTCGCCCGCGTCCGCTTCATCGGCCAGGAACACACGCTGAGCATTCCCTATGAGCGCGGCGATGCGGCTGGCGACTTCCTTGCGCGGTTCTCGCGGACGCATCAGGAGCGCTTCGGCCATACATTCGCCAGCGAGGCCGAGATCGTCTCGCTGATGGTCAAGCTCATCGTCGTCACCGAGAAGCCGGACCTCGCGACCCGCATTGCGCAGAACACCAGTCTCGCGCCGACCGCTCCGCATCGCCTCTTCGACCAGGCAGCTGGCGCGATGGTCGATTGCGAGAAGATCAACCGCAGCGCGCTCGACCCGCTCCGCGCCTATCCGGGTCCGCTTCTCGTCATCGACGAGGGCTCGTCGCTGGCGGTCCATGGCAATCAGACGCTCAGCGTCGACGAATACGGCATGATCTCGGTCCGGCGCCGCGATGCCGCTTCAGCGTTGGAGGCATGACATGACCATCAGCAAGGCGGCGGAAACCGAGATCATCTCGGCCCTGTTCTTCTCAGCGGCAGAGCAGATGCGGCGCACTCTGGTGCGTACGGCCTTCAACGCGGTGATCTACGAGGTGCTGGATTTCGGCATCTCGATCGCCGATGCGAGCGGGCGCATGGTGGCCGAGGCAGCCGGGATCACGTCGTTCATCGGCGGCAACGATTACGCGCTGAAAATGCTGATCGAGAACATGGACATGGCGAGCCTCCGGCCCGGCGATGTCGTCATCCTCAATTATCCCTACTGGAACTCGGCGCATATGTCGGATGCGCTGCTGATGTCGCCCGTCTTCGTCGATGGCGAGGCGATCGACATGTTCCTCTGCGTCCGCGCGCATTGGCTCGATCTCGGCGCCAAGGATCCGGGCTACGTCATCGATTCGACCAATATCCACCAGGAGGGACTGATCCTTCCCGGCGTGCGCATCATCAAGGAAGGCAAGCTCGACGCCGATCTCTGGAAGGTTCTGGAGGCGAATTCCCGCCTGCCGGAAGCGATCCGCGGCGATTTCGGCGCGCAGGTCGCTTGCCTCAGGACCGGCGAAGCCTCGGTGCGCGACATCTACCGCAAGTTCGGCCGCGAACGGGTGCTGGCGGCAATCGAATCCTTCTTCGTCCATGCCGACGAGAAGACGCGGCAGGCGCTGCAGCATCTGCCCAAGGGCGCCTGGTCGGCGGAGGAATGGCTCGACGACGATGGCGTCAGCGAGCGGATGATCAAGATGGCGGTCGACGTCACCATCACCGAGAACCGGATGACGGTCGACTACAACCGTTCCGACCCGATGGTGCCGGGGCCGGTGAATGTGCCCTTCGGCGCGACGATCTCGATGGCCAAGACCTATTTCAAGTTTCTGACCTCGCCGGACACGCCAAGCAACCACGGCAATTTCATGGCTCTCGACGTCCGGGCCGATCCGGGCAACCTGTTCCACGCGATCTATCCGTCGTCGACCTATATGCCCTGGACGCACATGGTCGCCTTCGAGCTGATCGCCAAGGCGCTCGCCCCCGTGATCGACTGGCTTCCGGCGGCGTCCGGCGGCGACGAGCCGGGCTTCATGGCGATCGGCCGCCATCATCGGACCGGCAAGAGCTATGTGATCAGCAACAATGAAGGCATCGGCTGGGGCGCGACCCGTCGCCATGATGGCGCGACAGCGCTGCAGCATCCCTCGACCAGCACGGTCCGCAACACGCCGATCGAGGTGCTGGAACGGCAGGCCAATCTCTTCCATGAAGGGCTGGAGCTCATTCCGAATTCCGGCGGCAAGGGCCGCTATCGCGGCGGCCTCGGCGTGCGCCGGGAGGTCCGCATGGTCGGCGAGACCGAGATCATCTCGATGAAGAAGAAATCGAAGACAGGCGGCTGGGGCCTCGAAGGCGGGCAGCCCTCGCCCGTGCAGAACCATATGGTGCTCTGGCCCGGCGAGCCGCGCGAGAAGAAGGTTGGCATGTACCGCGCGGTGCTTAAGGAGGGCGAGCGCTTCGTCAACTACAGCGCCGGCGGCTCTGGCTGGGGCGATCCGGCCGCGCGCGATCCCGCCGCTGCCGCCTATGATGTCGCCAATGGCTATGTCGATCCGGACGCCCCACCGATCGAACCCCTGAAGGTCGAAACCTATGCCAAGTCATGACTATGCGATCGTCGATGCCAGAATCGTCGATGTCGTCGGCGGTACCATCCTCAGCGACCGCGCCGTAACGATCAGCGCCGGCAAGATCGCCGCCATCTCCGCGCTCGAGGATCTCGACCCGGCGCTGACGCGAGTCTCGCTCGGCGGACGCTATCTGTCGCCCGGCCTCATCGATTGCCACGCCCATGTCTATATCGGCCAGTTCAGCGATGGCCGCACGGTGCTGCCCTCCGAGATGACGGCGCGCGCCGGGCGGCATCTCGAAGGCATGCTGCATCGCGGCTTCACGACGGTGCGCGATGCCGGCGGCGCCGATTCCGGTCATAGGGCGTCCGTCGAGAAGGGCCTGTTCAAAGGGCCGCGCCTGTTCGTTGCCGGCCGCGTGTTGTCACAGACCGGCGGCCATGGCGATCACCGCGGACGGGCGGAGACCTGCAACTGCCAGGAAGCGCTCGGCGGGCTCACCTGCGTCTGCGATGGCATCGACGAAGTGCGGAAGGCGGTGCGGGAAAATCTCCGCCAGGGCGTCGACCACATCAAGATCATGGCCGGCGGCGGCGTCTCCTCGCCCGGCGACAAGCTGCGGCATCCGCAATATTCGCTGGAAGAAATCGCCGTCATCGTCGAGGAGGCGGAGCGCGTCGATCGCTATGTCATGGCGCATGTCTACAGCGATATCGGCATCCGCCGCGCTGTCGGCGTCGGCGTGCGCTCGATCGAGCACGGCAATTTCGTTTCGGTCGAGACGGCCAAGCTGATGCACGACAAGAACGCGCATCTCGTGCCGACGCTGATCACCTATGAGGCCGACGCCAAATATGGCCCCGGCTTCGGCTTCACCGCCGAAAACATCGAGAAGAATGCCGAAGTGCTGGCGAGCGGGCTGCGCTCGCTCGAGATCGCGCTCGAAGCCGGCGTCAATGTCGGCTATGGCACCGATCTCTGCTGGTCGCCCAAGACCTATCAGGGCGATGGGCTGATGATCCATGAGAAGGTGTGCGGAGCGGCCGAGGCACTGCGCCATGCAACGATCAACAATGCGAAGATCGTCCGCATGGAAGGGCTCGTCGGCGAAATCACGCCGGGCGCCTTCGCCGACCTCGTGGTGCTCGACGCCAATCCCTTCGACGGTCTCGCCTGCTTCTCGCAGCATGCGAACCGCGTCGTCGCGGTGATCCAGTCAGGCAACGCCGTCCGGGACGATGCCGGCTTGTTCGCGGCTGCCTGACCAACGGCCCGTGCCGCCAGCGGCAAGGCCGCCGGGCTTCTACGCCTTTGCGGCGGCCTTCTTGCGCGGCGTCTTGGCCGGCTTCTTCGGCGCGGCTTCGGCCGCGGCGGATTCGGCCGCTTCCTGGGCGAGGCGCATGGCGCGCAGTCGCTCGGTCTTGGCGACGCGCTTCGACAATTCGGTGTCGATGATCAGGCGGGCCGCCTTGGTCGTCTGCTCATTCTTGGCCTCCATGCGCGAGGGGGCCTTCTTGGCCGGTTCGGATTCGGGGTTGAGCTTCATGCCGTCCTCCATCGTCTAGAAATGAAAAAGGCCGGGCAAGCCCGACCTTCTCTGATACGCCTCAATGACCGCCGCCAGTACATCCGTGGTCAAAGGTCAGAAGCGAAATCCTTACGCTGCCTGGATATTCTCGGCAGCGCTCTTGCCACTGCGGCTGTCGGTCACGACGTCGAAGCTGAGCTTCTGACCTTCGGAGACCGAACGCATGCCAGCGCGCTCGATAGCGGAGATGTGGACGAACACGTCCGCGCCGCCGTTATCCGGCTGAATGAAGCCAAAGCCCTTGGTGGCATTGAAGAACTTAACGGTTCCAACACTCATGACGATTTCCTTTCAATCGACAAAGAGATTCGTCGTGCGGCAACGCGCCGAACGCCGTAGAGACATCGATTTGATCGGGGAGTTTCGCCAGAGGCGCGGATCGCGCCAAAACAAAATTCAACAAGAAACATCGATGGGTCAGATATAGGCGCTATCCGTTCGACTTGCAAGGCGAAACGGATATTTCGTTACTACGATCGAAAATCCTGCCGTCGGCTCAGCAGGGCCGCGGTTTTTTTGACGAGGAATTGCGCTGCAACGGGCGCTATTTTCGATCCGTTCGGCGGATCGGCGCCTCGTCGTCGAGAATGCGCTCGCTGGCGCCCTTCAGATCATCATATTGGCCGGTCTTCAGCGACCAGAGGAAGGTCACGAGCGCCAGCAATCCAAGGCAGATCGCCGCCGGGATGAGAATGACGAGACCGTTCATGACCGGACCGCCTCCGCGGTGATGATGGCGGGCACAGGCTCCTCGCGCCGGACGAGGTCTGTGCCGAAATTGAGACGCAGCGCATTGGCGACGACCAGGATCGACGAGGTCGACATCGCGACGGCGGCGACGAGCGGCGTGACGTGACCGGTGACCGCCAATGGCAATGCGAGGGCATTATAGCCGATGGCGAGGACGAGATTTTCCCGCACCAGCCGATCGGCCCGCCGGGCGATGCCCAGCACGAAGGGCACGCTCGCCAGGCGGCCATTGGTGAAGACGAAGTCGGCAGCACTGCGGCCGATATCACTGGCCGAGGACGGCGCCATCGAGACATGCGCGGCCCGGAGCGCCGGCGCGTCGTTGATGCCGTCGCCAACCATCATTACCCGGCGACCCGCAGCGGCTTCCGCCTGCAGGTCGGCGAGCTTGGCCTCTGGCGACAAGCGCGCGGCGTGGCCCCAGATTCCCAGCGCTTCAGCGGCGGCGCGGACCGCTTGCGGACCATCGCCCGAGAGAATCCGGACACCCTTGCCGCCCTGATCGAGTTCAGCGACCGCGCTCACCGCATCGGGCCTTATGGCGTCGGCAAAGCGGAACACGGCAACGACTGCGCCATTACGACCGAGGCAGATTTCGGGGCCGGCGCCGCGATCGTCTCCATCGCCATCGGCGCCGCCACAGAACGGCGCGCTGCCGAGCCGCCATGTCGCGCCGTCCGCGCGCGCCTCCATCCCCTGCCCGGCCGTTTCACGGATCTCTTCGACGAGGAGCGGCGCTGGGGGGGCGGTGGCTGAAAGCGCGACCGCAAGCGGATGCTGGCTATGCCAGGCAAGGCTCGCGGCGATCGGAAGCATGGCGGGATCGCCCGATGCCTGGCCGATATAGCGGACCGCACCGATCGTCAGCGTCCCGGTCTTGTCGAAGACGATATCGGTGACGGCGGCGGCGCGCTCGAGCGCCGTGCCGTCGCGCATCATGATGCCGTTCCTGAACAGCCGCCCGGCTGCGACGGCGTGCACGATCGGTACTGCAAGCGCCAGCGCGCAGGGACAAGTGATGATCAGGACGGCGACGGCATTCAGCATCGCGGCGTGCCAGTCGCCGACGAGAAGCCCCCAGCCAAGCAGCGTCAGCAGCGCGGAGGCGTGGACGGCCGGCGCATAGATCGATGCCGCGCGGTCCGCGATCCTGCGATGCGCTGTGCGGCTCGCCTCGGCGGTCTCCATCAGCATCGCCATCTGGGACAGGAAGGACTCGGACGCCGTCCGTTCAGCCTCGACCTTCAGCACGGCGCCGAGATTGATCGCACCGGCGGCAAGGCTCGCACCGGGCGCGACCGCAACCGCCATCGACTCGCCCGTCACGATCGAAAGATCGACGTCGCCGCTGCCCTCGACGATCCGGCAATCGACCGGAACGCGTTCGCCGGCACGCAGCAACAACAGCATGCCGGGCGTGATGTCCTCAGCCGGGACATAGGCCGTCGTCCCGTCGGCGAGCCAGCGCGTGGCGCCGCGTGGTGTCAGCCGGGCGAGATTGGCGATCGCGCCGCGCGCCTTCTCCCGCATCAGATGGTCGAAGGTCCGGCCAACCAGCAGAAAGAACAACAGCATGGTCGAAGCGTCGAAATAGGCATGCGCGCCGGAGTGAACCGTCTCCCAGAGACTGAGCAGCGTGGCGAGCACGACGCCGATGCTGGTCGGCACGTCCATGTTGGTGCGGCCGACCCGGAGCGCCGCGAAAGCCGAGCGGAAGAACGGGCGCCCGGCATAGGCGATCGCCGGCAGCGCGATCAGCGCCGAGATCCAGTGGAACATGTCGCGCGTCGCCGCGTCGGCGCCCGACCAGATAGAGACCGAGAACAGCATGATGTTGCCGGCCGCGAAGCCGGCGACGGCCATGCAGCGGATGAGTTCGTGCAGCGCCTGGTCCTGGCGGCCGTCGGCGACCGGATCGAGCGCATGGGTGCGGTATCCGCTCGCGCGAATGGCCCGTGGTAGGTCGAGGACGGACCCTTTCTCCGGCGCGAACACCACGCGGACCCAGCGCTGGGAAAGATTGACGCGGGCGCTGACAACCTGCGGCAGCCGGCCAAGCCCGGTTTCGATCGCGTTGATGCATGTGACGCAGTAGGCGTCCGGCACGGCGAATTCGATCTGCCGCGCCGTCGGCCCGGCGGCCCGGCTCAATGCCAGCAGCGCCTCGGCATCGTCGGAGACCGGCTCGGCGGCAATTGTGCCCGAAGTTGCCATGATCGCGCTGGCTGGCATTCGAACCGTCCCCTCAGCGCAGGATCAGGCGGCTATGCTGCTCAAAGGCGCCATGCGGCGTCTTCGGCGCCATGCTGACGGCATTCCAGACACCGTGCGGCAGATCGATCATGGCCGCATAGACGCCGTCATCGCCGCGCGCCAGCGGCACCGTGCGATCCTCGTGATCGCCGAGCGGCCGGGTCAGCGCGACGGTGACCGAGCCGAGATCGATCGGCTGGCCGGCGCGATCGCGGATGTCGAGCTGCAGCCGGCCAGCGTCATAGCGAAGCACTGCCCGCCAGCCGAGCGCCGCCTGCTCCCTGGCCAGCCGTTCCTTCTCGTTGAATTCCTGGCTCGCGACATAGGAATTCTCGACCACGAGGCCGGTCCAGGTCCGGCTCGCCGAGACGGCGAGGAACAAATTGACGCCGATGACGATGCCGAAGAACGCACCCATGCCAGCCAGCATGTGCCAGCCGGTGAATTCGCGGCCACTGAGAGCCTTGCCGTTCACTTGCGCATCTCCTTCGGCGTTTCAAACTTGGCGTCGGTCGTCACGGTCGCCGTGCCGTCGGCGCTCGCGACCTCCAGCGTGAAATCCGTGTTGGTCGAGGCGAGCGCCCCCGGCGCCGCGCGCACGAAGATGCGGGTTTCGAGCACGGCGTCCGGTTGAAGCTCATAGGTGAGCGAGGCGACGGGTTGCGCGGCTGCGTCCGCACTGGTGAGTGCCGCGCCTGGCAGTCCCGCCACGGACAGCGTCACGCTGCGCGGCTCGGGCCGCATGTTGCTGATCTTGACCTTGTAGCCGTTGCGGATCGAGCCATCGGAAAGCAGCACATATTGCGGATTGCGGTCATGCAGCACGCTGACCTCGATCGTCGCGCGCAGCGACAGCGCCACCAGCATGGCAACGCCGATTCCGGCCCAGACCAGGAAATAGACCAGGGTGCGCGGCCGGACGATCGAGCGCCAGGTCGTGTGCCTTATCGCGTCGACGAGCCTGCCGGTCGCGGGATCGCGCACGCGCGCCGGCTCGATCGGCGTGGTCGCCGAAGCGCCGGCAAGGACCATGTTGGCGTTGTAGTCATTGAGCGTCGCATAGGAGATCAACCCGCGCTCATGGCCGAGCTTCGTCATGACGCCATCGCAGGCATCGATGCAGAGCGCGCAGGTGATGCATTCGAGCTGCTGCCCGTCGCGGATGTCGATGCCCATCGGACAGACGACGACGCAGGCATTGCAATCGACGCAATCGCCGACCGGACGCCCCTCGGCGATCGCCTTCTTGGCGTGGCGCGTCCGTGGCTCGCCGCGCCAGTCATTATAGGTGACGGTCAGCGAATGCTCGTCGAGCATCGCCGCCTGGATGCGCGGCCAGGGGCACATATAGGTGCAGACCTGCTCGCGCATCAGGCCGCCAAAGACATAGGTCGTCGCGGCCAGGATGCCGACCGTCATATAGGCGACGGATGGCGCCTCGAAATGTGCGAAATTGCGGATGAGGGTCGGGGCATCGGCGAAATAGAGGATCCAGGCGCCGCCCGTGACGACGCCGATCACCAGCCAGATCGCGTGCTTAGCGACGCGCTTGACCGCCTTGTCGAGCGACCACGGCGCGCTATCGAGCTTGATGCGGGCGTTGCGATCGCCCTCGATGGCGCGCTCGACAACGAGGAACAGATCGACCCAGACCGTCTGCGGGCAGGTATAGCCGCACCAGGCGCGGCCGACCGTCGAGGTGATCAGGAACAGGCCGACGCCGGCCATGATCAGGAGGCCGGCGACGTAATAGAATTCCTGCGGCCAGATCTCGATGAAGAAGAAATAGAAGCGCCGGTTGGCAAGATCGATCATCACCGCCTGATCAGGCGCGAAGGGTCCGCGGTCCCAGCGCAGAAACGGCGTCAGATAATAGATGCCGAGCGTCAGCAGCATGACCAGCCATTTGAAGCGGCGGAATGTGCCCGAGGCGCGCTTCGGGAAGATCTTGCGGCGGGCTGCATAGAGCGGCTGCCTGATCTTCTTCGAATTGACGGCCTCGACGCTGAACCGCTCAGCCGTGGCGTGGCCGTCCTGGTCCGTGACGTCGGATAGGGTCACCTGCTGATCTCCGTTGGACGGCGTAGGGTCGCATCCGGAGCCCAGTCCGGCCTTGACCTGCGTCAATTGCCCGGACGGTTCGACCGTCCGGGGCGCCGTCACCTAATTTGCCGGCAAAATACTACTGGCCGCCACCAAGCCCATGCACATAGACGGCGAGTTCCTTCACCGTCACGTCGCCGAGTTTGGCGCCCCATGCCGGCATCATGCCGAGCCGGGGATGATTGATCTGCGCGACGATACCGTCGACCGAGCCATGATAGAGCCAGATCGCATTGGTGAGATCCGGCCCGCCCATCGCCTGCAGGCCCTTGGCGTCCGGTCCATGGCAGGCCGCGCAATTCTGCGCGAAGATCTGTTCGCCCTCGGGGGTCTTCTCGCCGCCGGCAAGACCTGAAAGCGAGGCGACATAGAGGGCGACGGAGCGGATCTGGTCACGCGTCAGGATGCCGTCGGTGCCGAAATTCGGCATGACGCTGTCATGCGACTGGCCGTCGGCCGCCGAACGGGCACCATGGGTGATTGTCGCGTAGATCTGGTCGATCGATCCGCCCCAGATCCATTCGTCGTCGTTGAGGTTCGGATAGCCGACGCCGCCCTCGGCGCCGGAGCCATGGCACTGCGAGCAATAGACCTTGAAGGCGGAGGCGCCGCCAGCGGAGGCAAAAGCAGCGAGCGCCGGATCGGCCGCGATGGCCGCAACGGGCATGGCGGCAATCTTCGCAAGGTTGGCTGCCTGCCCCGACTGGGCCTCCGCGACTTCGCGCTGGAACTCGGCACGGGTCGAATAGCGCAGGAGGCCGGTCGTCGGTCCGGTGATCAGCGGCCAGGCCGGAAAGAGCACGGAATAGACAAGCGCGAAGGCGATGCAGGCATAGAACGTCCACAGCCACCAGCGCGGCAACGGATTGTTCAGTTCCTTGATGCCGTCCCATTCATGGCCGGTCGTCTCGATGCCGCTCAGATGGTCGACGTCGGGCTGTCTCATGGCTTTCTGTCCTCGCCGGTCGGGTCGCGGAACGGGATCAGCGCGGCATCGCGCGCCTCTGCCTTGGCTCCGGGGCGGAAAATGAAGACGATCACGGCCAGGAAGATCGCCACCATATAGACGAGGCCCCAGCTATCGGCGAAATGCCGCAAGGTTTCGTAGTCCATCATTGGATAATCTCGCCTCGCTCAGCGATTATTCGCGCTTTCGTCGTAACTGCTGAAGTCGACCATCGTGCCGAGCACCTGCAGATAGGCGACGAGTGCATCCATCTCGGTCACGCGCGAAGGATCACCATCGAAATCCTCGACGCGAACCTTCGCGTAGCGGCTCTCGAGCCCAGAGGGGTCGCCATTGGGATTGGCCTGCGCGAAAAGATCCGCCTTGGCATTGTCGATCATCGCCTGGCTGTAGGGGACGCCCACCATCGCATTGGCGGAGAGGTCGGCGCCGATCAGCCGCGTGTCGAGCGTGGTCTGACCGAGGAAGGCATATTTCGGCATGATCGATTCCGGCACGACGGCGCGCGGATCGTTCAGATGGTCGACATGCCACTGGCTCGAATAGCGATCGCCGACGCGGGCAAGATCGGGGCCGGTGCGGGCCGAGCCCCACTGGAACGGATGGTCGTACATCGATTCAGCGGCGAGCGAATAATGCCCGTAACGCTCCACCTCGTCGCGGAAGGGCCGGATCATCTGCGAATGGCAGACATAGCAGCCTTCCCGGACATAGATGTTCCGCCCCGCCAGTTCGAGCGGCGTATAGGGCCGCATGCCGTCGACCTTCTCGATCGTGTTCTGGAAGAAGAACAGCGGCGCGATCTCGACGATGCCGCCGATCGCGACGACAAGCAGCGAGAGAACCAGGAGCAACGTGACGTTGCGTTCGATGACGTCGTGTCTGTCGAGGATGGACACAGGGCGCTCCTAGGCTGCCAGTTTCATTTGCGGGGCGGCCGGTACGAGCGGCCGCTCGGCGCGGACATGGCCCTTGATCGTCAGGGCGACATTCACCGCCATGACGATGCCGCCGGCGAGGTAGAGCAACCCGCCAACCGCGCGCAGCACGTAGTAGGGGTGCATGGCGGCGACGACCTCGGCGAAGGAATAGACGAGGAAGCCCTGGTCGTTGTACTCGCGCCACATCAGACCCTGCGTGATGCCGGCGACCCACATGACGGCGGCGTAGATGACGATGCCGAGCGTCGCGAGCCAGAAGTGCCAGTTGACCATGCGCAGCGAGTAGAGCCGTTCGCGGTTCCACAGCCGCGGCGTCAGGAAGTAGACGGCGCCGAACGAGATCATGCCGACCCAGCCGAGCGCGCCGGAGTGAACGTGCCCGATGGTCCAGTTCGTATAATGCGAGAGCGCGTTGACCGAGCGGATCGACATGACCGGCCCTTCGAAGGTCGACATGCCGTAGAAGGCGACGGCGACGACCATCATGCGGATGATCGGGTCGGTGCGGATCTTGTCCCAGGCACCGCGCAGCGTCAGCAGACCGTTGATCATGCCACCCCAGGAGGGCATCCACAGCATGATCGAGAACACCATGCCGAGGGTCTGCGCCCAGTCCGGCAGCGCCGTATAGTAAAGGTGGTGCGGGCCGGCCCAGATATAGAGGAAGATCAGCGCCCAGAAGTGAATGATCGACAGACGATAGGAATAGACCGGCCGGCCGGCCTGCTTGGGCAGGAAGTAATACATCATGCCGAGGAAGCCTGCCGTCAGGAAGAAGCCGACCGCGTTATGGCCGTACCACCACTGCGTCAGCGCATCCTGGACGCCCGAAAAGGCGGAATAGCTCTTCACGCCGAGAAAGCTGACGGGCACTGCGAGGTTGTTGACCACGTGCAGCATCGCCACGGTGACGATGAAGGCGAGATAGAACCAGTTCGCGACGTAGATGTGCGGTTCCTTGCGCTTCACCAGCGTGCCGAGGAACAGAACCAGATAGGCGACCCAGACGATGGTCAGCCAGATGTCGACATACCATTCGGGCTCGGCATATTCGCGGCCCTGCGAGATGCCGAGCAGGTAGCCAGTGGCCGCCATGACGATGAAGAGCTGATAGCCCCACATCACGAACCAGGCGAGATCGCCACCGAACAGCCGGGCCCGCGTCGTGCGCTGGACGACATAGAGGCTGGTGGTCAAGAGCGCCGATCCGCCGAAGGCGAAGACGACGGCCGAGGTGTGCAGCGGGCGCATGCGCCCGAAATTGAACCAGGGCTCGATGTTGAGATCGGGATAGGCCATCTGCAGCGCCACGACGACGCCGACGAGGAACCCGACCACGCCCCAGAACACCGTCAGCACCGTGCCGACCTTGATCGGCCCGTCGAGATAGGCGTCGGGATCGACCGGCACCGCCGGTTCGAACGAACCCGTGCGCAACAGATAAAGCGTGCCGACGCCGAGCGTCAGCGTCAGAATGAACATGTGCGCGCGGAACAGATCGTCCTGCGCGAGGCCTGCCGCGACCAGCGCACCAAAGGTGGCGACCGCAAGCACCAAGATCCAACCGCTGTTCTTCACCCCAGCCCTCACCCGACGCCGTGAATCGAAATCACATCCGGGTGATGTCCTCGCAGTGGGAGGGCACCCTCGCCTTGATCAGGATCAAGGTGACCGGCCGAGGCAGCCACCATGGTCCCCAAACCCGCGCCAAGCGGCGATTCTGGTCAATCGGTCGCAGCCGAAAAGACCCCGATCAATAAGCCGGCTTATCGAAAGAAGCGGACCCGTGCTGTTCGGTATTCTCCTCACCGGCCTTGCCATGGGCCTCGCCTCGAGCCTTCATTGCGCCGGCATGTGCGGGCCGATCGCCTGCGGGCTGCTGATCGCCGGTGGCGGCCGGAACACACCCTTGGCGGCGACGCTGCAGACATTGACGGCGCAGGCCGGGCGGATCGCCAGCTATGCGGCGGCAGGCGCGGCCTTCGGAATTTTCGGCGCGGGTCTGTACGGCTCCATCAACCTGGAATCGGCGCATCAGATCATGCAATGGGCGGCGGGGCTGACGATCGTCTGGATGGGGCTGTCGGTCGCCGGCATCGTCCCGGCGATGGCGGGTCTCGACCGATTGTTCCTGCCACTCGCCGGGCGCCTCGGGACGCTTCGGGCGCGCTTTGCCCCAGCCGGCTATCCGCAGCTTCTGGCCGGAGGGCTCATCTGGGGGGCCATGCCCTGCGCCATGGTCTATGCCGCGCTGCTGAATTCGCTGCTCACCGGATCGGTGGCGGGCGGCGTGACGCTGATGGCGGGATTCGGCCTCGGAACGGTTCCCGCGGTGACGCTGTCGGCGCTCGGCCTCTCGCGCCTGCGCCTGGTTACGGCGACGCCGCTGCGCCGCATGCTGGCTGGTGGCGGGCTGATCGCCTCCGGCGTGCTCGCCCTGGTGCTGACCGCTCCGGGCGGCCCGCTCTGCCTCTCCTGAAGGCACGGGCCGAAACCGACGCGGTTCCTAAAGACAGACCGTCAGGAAAAGCGCGGGCACGATCGTGAGCAGGGTCTTCACAAAGGCCGCGAGGAGCGTTCCGAGGATGACCCAGTGCAGGAAGCGGCCGGTCTCGCCATGGGCATGGCCTCTGACCCGGCGCATCTCAAAATGCCAGAAGAGCGCGATGGCGGCGAGATGGGCGACGAGCGCCAGCGCGAGCCCGAGATGGATGGCACCCGAAGACCAGCCAAACGTGCAGCCGATATGGTGCAGCGCATAGACGGCGCTGAGGGCGCTGAACCAGAGCGCGAAGCCGGGAACGAGCCACCAGAGATCGCCCGCCGACACCGGCGGCGGCCCAGCCGTCCCGCGGGTCACCGGCGCGCTCATGATTGCACACTCATGGCCGCATCCCGAGCATGGTGACGAGCGCTGGCAGCGCCAGCACGAGGCCGATGGCCAGCGCTCCGGTGATGGCGGTGTAGTCGATCCAGAGCCGGGCGAGGCTGAGATCGACAGCCCGGGTCGGGCCCGCGCGGCCGGTGGCAAGACGCAGTGCCGCCGTCAACAGGAACAGCAGGCCGATGCCGGCATGGATGGCCATGAAGGTCAGGAGCGCCGCGGCCGTTGCGCCGAGCGCATGCTCGGTCGGATGCGGGACGATATCCCGGATCAGCAGGACGGCGATGATGATCGATGCGACGAGGGCCAGAGCGGCGAGCGCCATGAAACTCTGTGGCGGCTGCCCGCCGACGAGGCGGCGGAGAGCGCGGCGCGCGAGAAGCGCCGCCGCCACGAGTGCGAGGATGCAGCCGAGCGCCAACGCGAGGCTGGTGTCCGGCACCGCGGCTGGCGGCCAGTTCGGCGCGGCAACCCAAAGGAACAGCAGCCCGAAGACCAGCGAGGTGAACAGCGTACCGTCAGCCACGAGCGTGAACACCAGCGCCCACAAGGCGGGCGGACGCGCGCATTCGGTGTGTACGGGCAGGCTGAGCCCCCGCCCGACCGGCAGGAGGCCATGGTCGCGGGCAAGGCCGGCCGTCAGGCCTGCGAACACGAACAGCCCGGCGGTCACGACGGCCATGACGAGGGTCAGCGGGTAGAGCTTGGCGAGCATCGTGAGGACCGCCAAGGCGGTGGCAATCGCCGTCCATAACGGCAGGAAGGTTGGCCGCGGCAGCACGATCAGCTGCTCAGGCTCGCCCGAGGTCATGTGGACGCCGAGCGTCTCCTGCCAGCCATTGCGGGCAAAACCGAGATAGCCTTCGCCGCGCGCCAGTTGCGGCGCGAGCGCGCCGACATCGATCCGGTCGGCGCGCGCCTCGATATGCGGCAGCGAGGCGAAGGCATAAGGCGCCGGCGGGATCGGCATCGCCCATTCGAGCGTCGCAGCCTGCCAGGGATCGCGGCGGATCCGCCGTCCATAGCGGAGCTGCGCGATGAGATCGACCGCGACCAGCGCGAAGCCGATCGTCATGACGAAGCCGCCGACCGAGGAGAGCAGATTGAGAAAGGTCCAGCTCTCGAAGGCCGGATAGGTGTTGATGCGCCGGGGCATGCCGAGCAGGCCGACGAGGTGCATCAGGAAGAACGTCATGTTGAAGCCGACATAGATCAGCCAGAAGGCCGGCACCGAGAGGCGATAAACCGCAACGCGCCCTGTCAGCAGCGGCAGCCAGTAATAGAGGCCGGCAATGAGCGGGAACGCGACGGCGCCGGCGATCACATAATGGAAGTGAGCGACGACGAAATAGGTGTCGTGCGCCTGCCAGTCGAACGGGACGATCGCCAGCATCACCCCGGTGAGGCCACCGATGACGAAGGTGGAGAAGAAGCCGAAGATGTAGAGCATCGGCACATTCCAGCGCGGCCTTCCATGGGCGAGCGTCGCCAGCCAGGCGAAGAGCTGCACCGCCGTCGGCACGGCGACGATGGCCGAGCCGGCCGAGAAGAAGGCGAGTGCCAGATGCGGGATGCCCACCGTGAACATGTGGTGCACCCAGATGCCGAAGCTCATGAAGGCGAGGCCGATAATCGCCACCACGACCGCACGGTATCCGGCGAGCGGCACGCCTGAGAGGACCGGGATCATGGTCGAGAGCAGGCCGGCCATCGGCAGGAAGATGATGTAGACGTCGGGGTGGCCGAACAGCCAGAAAAGATGCTGCCAGAGCAGCGGATCGCCGCCACGCGTCGGATCGAAGAAGGCGAAGCCGAAGGCCCGTTCGGATTCGAGGAGGATCGAGCCGAGGATGAGCGGCGGGAAAGCGAGGATCATCATCAGCGCGGTGACCAGCATATACCAGCCGAACACCGGCATCCGGTCGAGCGACATGCCCGGCGCCCGCATGGTCAGCGTCGAGACGGTGATCTCCACCGCAAGCGTCAGCGCGGAGATCTCGACGAAGGTCACGCCGAGCAGCCAGACATCGGCATTGATGCCGGGCGTGTAGACGTTCGAGGAAAGCGGCGTGTACATGAACCAGCCGCCGTCCGGCGCCACCCCGGCGAAGAGCGACACCGTCAGGATCGTGCCGCCGAACAGATAGCACCAATAGCCATAGGCGGTGAGGCGCGGAAAGGCGAAGTCGCGCGTGCCGAGCATCTTCGGCGTCAGATAGACCGCAATGCCCTCCAGCATCGGAATCGCGAACAGGAACAGCATGATCGAGCCATGCATGGTGAAGACCTGATTGTAGGTCCCCGCATCCATGAAGGCGGACATCGGTGTCGCGAGCTGGACCCGCGTCAGCATGCCGAGCACGCCGCCGATGGCGAAGAAGGCAAGCGCCGTCACCATGAAGCGGACGCCGAGGACCGAGTGGTTGACGGCCGCGAGCCGATGCAGGCCGGGGCCTGTCGCCCAGATCTCCGAAAGCTGGCGGTGCAGGCGGAGCGCCGTGCCGGTGGGCGTGGTCTCCTGGTCGATCACGTCGGTCATCGGGCGATCCTTCCGGCAAGGTCGGGCGCGGCGAGCGCGGCGTCATAGTCGGTTTGAGGGTGCACGATCACGTCGAAACGCATGCCGCTGTGGCCCTTGCCGCAGAACTCGTTGCAGAGACCCTCATACGTGCCGGGACGGTCGGCCTCGATCCGAAGACGGTTGGCATGGCCGGGGATGGCGTCGATTTTGCCGGCAAGGCGCGGAATCCAGAACGCATGGATGACATCGAGGCTGGTGACGACGATATCGATCGGCCGGCCGGCTGGCAGATGCAGCACGCCTTCGGTCGCGACGCCGCCCCCTGCGGGATATGTGAACGTCCAATGCCATTGCCGCGCCTCGGCTTCGATCCGCAGCGGGTTGCCGGCCGGTCGCGGCAGCAGGCGCTCGCCGGTGACGAGCGCGAAGACGACGAGCGGCGTCAGGACGATGGCCGGCAACACCAGCCCACCGAGCACGATCCACCGCGCGGGCGAGACTTTTCGCGCCCATTGCGGGCGCAGGAGGGTGATGCCGAACAGCACCATCACGAGGAGGAAGAGCAGCGCGGCGCCGGTCAGCAGCACCCACCATAGCGTGGCGATGCTGCTCGCGGCCGGGCCTGCCGGATCGAGCGTCGAGAGCGGCCCGGCGCAACCGCCAAGCATGGCGGCCGAAGCGGCGACCATGGCAGCATGGACGATGCGCCATGAACCGCTATGATCGCGCAACCGCATCCGCAGCGCGTGCAAGGGAAACGGCCCATGGCTCTCAAGAAGACGATTCCGCCTGCGGCCCGCAAAAACCCGGTGATGCTCGAACTGTTCGAGCTCGACACCGGCTCGGCCATCGCCCTGGTCGGCCATCCCATCCATGTGCTGATGGTCCATTTTCCGATCGCCTTCGTCATCGCGACGCTCGGCATCGACGTCGTCTACTGGTGGTCCGGCGACGTGTTCTGGCTGCGGGCCGGCCTCTGGTCGGCAGGGGTGACTTTCTGGACGGGCGTCGCGGCAAGCCTGGTTGGTACCGGCGAACTGCTGCTGGTGCGCGGCATCCGCCTGCGCGAGGCGAGCTGGTCGCATGCCATCGCCGCGATGACGCTCGTCGCGATCACGGCGGCGAACTGGGGCATCCGTCTCGATTATCCGCAATCCGTCCTGCCGCATGGGCTCGCGCTCTCGGCGCTGGCTGCGGCGATGGCGGGCTTTGCGGGCTGGCATGGCGGCAAGCTCGTGTTTGATCATGGCATCGGGATTCTGGTCTCGCCCAAGATCTCGCGCACCAGCTGACCCAGCCCGCCGGGCGTGAAGAGCGCAGCCGCAAACTGATCGGAATCGATCACCGGCTTGGCGAGCACGACCCAGATGATCGCCGCGATCAGCACCAGATAAGCGCTTGTGAGGGCGATGAAGGCGCGCCTGCTGAAGCTGCGGCCGGGCTCGAAGAGATGTGACAGCACGAGCGCGGCGACGACATGGAGCATCACCATGAGCGCCACCAACACCATCTTCAGCGAAAACCACTCCAGGAACGTCGTCTGCAGGAAAATCAGCGCCGTTCCGCTGCCGATCGCGATGAAGGCGGCCGGCGAGGCCATGCCGACATAGATGAAGCGCACGAAGCGGTGCAGCCGGAAGAGTTCAGGGCCCGCGGCAAGGCCGAGGCGCTGTCGGAACAGGAACGGCAGCACGAGCAGCCCGCCTGACCAGACGGCGATCGCGGCGAGGTGAATGAATTTGAGCAGCACCGTCATCGGCTGAAGCTCGTCATGCGGCCGGCTCGGCGGGCCGGAGGCTCGACCATGCCAGCCAGAGGCCGACGCCGAGATAGGGCAACGCCGCCGGCACCCACATCAAGAGGCCCGCGAGCTGCTGATCGGTGAGCGGATCGAGGCCCCAGGCCTCCGTGCTGGCGAAGTGAATGGCATAGAGCGCGCGCGGCGCGAACACGATCAACGCCGCCAGCAGCCCCATCTGCGCGACGGTCGTGACCAGCCCGACAAGCGCCGGTCCCGCTTCGGTCGCCGGCGACAGCACGGCGCGCCACAAGAGCCACGCGCTGCCGAGCAGCGTCGCCTGCATCAGCCAATAGGTCGGGACGCTGGCGAGCCCCCATTCATAGGCGGCCGGCATATGCCAGACCCAGAGGACGACGGCCTGCAACCCGACCAGCAGCGAAAGCGGCATCGACGGCAATCGCCGCGCCGGGAACGCCACGGCCAGCAACGGCGCCACGGCGGCGACCAGCAGGACGTGATGCAGCACGCGCGCCGAAAAGAGCGCCGATGACAACGCGCAGAGTGGCGACACGAAAATGATCATCATCAACGCCAGCGCGGCCCAACCGGCACGGCGATTGGCAGAGGGCCCGCGCGCGACAAGAAGGCCGGCAAGCGCCAGGATGCCCCAAAGCACCGGATCGACATTCCACCGCGTCAATAGATCCGCAGGAACGGCTGCCGGGCCGCAATAGGCGATGATGAAATTGTCAGGCATACGGCCGCTCAACCTATCCTGTCCTGTTGCGTCATGCAGTCTGCCGACGATATCGCGCTGGCGTGGTGACTCCCTTTGCTTCGGATTCCTTTTTGGCAGGTCTCGCCAGGACTGGCTAGAGGCGCTGGCAAATGTTGCGCCGCATCATCGACCAGCACGAAGTCACGGGGATAGCTGCGGGAAATCTCTCGCCGGGGAAATGGCCTCTCAGGCGTCCGGGGCGATGCGCTTCGTCGAGCCACGCAGGATGATGTCGCAATCCAGCATCATGGTGCGGGCCGGCAGCTCCGATCCGTCGCCGAGCCGCGAAACCAGCAGGTTGGTCATGACATCGGCGATCCGCGCCAGCGGCTGGGCGATCGCCGTGATGCCGACCTCATGCAGGCGAAACAATGCGACGTCATCGAAGCTGATCAGCGACAGGTCGTCCGGCACGCGGAGGTGCTGGTCCTTCATCCAGCCGAGCACACCGATCGCCATGCCGTAATTCGAGGCGAAGATCGCCGTCGGCGGTTCGGTCAGCGCCAACAGTTGCCGCGTGGCCTGATAGGCATTTTCGGACTTCCAGTCGCCATCGACGACATAGTCCGGATTGCCCGCGATGCCGCGTTCCGCCAACGCCGCCTCATATCCGTCGAGACGAAGACGCGCCGAGGTATCATGCATATCGCCGGTCAGCATCGCGATGCGGCGGTGACCAAGATCGATCAAATGGCTGACGGCGCGATGGGTCGCCATCTTGTTTTCGACCATCACGCGGTCGGCCGCCACGCCCTGGATGTCGTTGTTGTAGAAGATGATCGGCATGCCCTGGCCGAGCAGCGTCTCGACCCGGTCGCGAACCTCCGGCGCTCCGTCCATGATCAGCGCGTCGACGCGCTGCGTCGCGAAGAAATCCAGCGCCTCGCCCATGATCCGGCGGTCATTGCTGTGGCAATAAGTGAGCAGCGCCCGGCCGGTCTTGCGCACCGAACGCGCGAGATCCTCCAGCATGACCGCATGGAACTCGTCAAAGGACGGCACCAGCAGGCCGATCATATGGGTGAGATCGGTCTTCATCGCGGCGGCGACGGCATTGCGGCGATAGGACAACTTCGCGATGGCCGCCTCGATCTGGTCGCGATTGCCACGGCGGACGGGAAATCCGTTCAGATAGCGGGAGACCGTTCCGATCGCGACGCCGGCCTCGGACGCCACATCGGTGATCGTCGATGGCCTCTTCTTCACGCCGCCATAAACGGGGGTCTCGTCCAATCCGATATCTCCAGCCGGGCGGATCAATCCGCTCCCTCTCCCTAACGTAACGCGGGTCGCAAGCTCAAGCGAGGCCAGCGATTTCCGTTTCGTCGGCGGCGTTTCGATCGATGGACCTTCGCGCGCGCCGATGCACGCGCAGCCAAGTTGAAACGTTATCACCTCATTTGACAACCGCCACTCGAACCGCCATCCATCTTGCAACATCGCGCCACTTCGGGGCGCGCTCCTTTCGAACCAGAAGGCGCTTCATGACCGATCTCGAGCTTCGCTATACCCGCCCGGCAGCCGTCTGGACCGAAGCTTTGCCGATCGGCAATGGCCGTCTCGGCGCGATGATTTTCGGCGATATCTCGCGCGACCGGCTGCAGGTGAACGAGAGCACGTTCTTCACCGGCGGCCCCTATTCGCCGGTCAATCCGGCGGCACGCGCTCACGTCGACGAAGTCCGCAGCCTGATCTTTGCCGGCCGCTACAAGGAGGCCGACGATCTCGCGCATCGCTTTCTGATGGCCGAACCCTATCTTCAGACGTCGTTCCAGCCGATCGGCGACGTCTTCGTCCATTTTCATCATTCGATGATCGCGAACGACTATGAGCGCACGCTCGATCTCGACAGCGCGATCGCTGCGACGCAGTACAAGGCCGGCGGCACGACCTTCCGGCGCGAGGCCTATGCCTCGCCGGTTGCCGGGGTGATCGTCTATCGCATCATCGCCGACCAGCCGGGGACGCTCTCGCTCGATGTCGGCATGACCAGCCCGCAGCCGGGCGAAATGGAAACCTCGACGCGTGACGGCCTCGCCTTCCGAGGCACCAACCGGCGCGAGAACGGTATCCCCGGCGCGCTCGCCTTCCAGTTCGGCCTCCGCGTGCGGCATGAAGGCGGGGTGCTCAGCAACAGTCCCGAGACGCTCCGCGTCCGTGGTGCCGACAGCGTCACATTGATCATCGACGCCGCGACGAGCTTTCGCCGCTTCGACGATGTCGGCGGCGATCCGGATGCGCTCGTCGAAGAGCGGCTGGCCGCGGCGGCGCTCAAATCGCACGAGGCGCTCCGTGACGAGCATCTGGCCGAGCACCGGCGGCTGTTCCGCAGCCTTTCCGTCGATCTCGGGCCGTCCGCCACGGACAAGCTCACCACCGACCAGCGCATCATCCACTATAGCGAGACGCAGGACCCGGCGCTGGCGGCGCTGTTCCTGCAATATGGTCGCTACCTCATGATCTCGAGCTCGCGGCCCGGCACGCAGCCGGCCAACCTGCAGGGCCTCTGGAACGAGGAAACGCGACCGTCCTGGGGCAGCAAATACACGGCCAACATCAATCTCGAGATGAATTACTGGCTGCCCGATCCCGGCAACCTCGCGGAGTGCTTCGAGCCGCTGATCGGCATGGTCGAGGACCTCGCGGTGACCGGCGCGGTGTTCGCGCGCGAGCATTACGGCGCGCGGGGCTGGCTGCTGCATCACAACACCGACCTGTGGCGGGCAGCAGGCCCGATCGACGGACCGCAATGGGGTCTTTGGCCGATGGGCGGCGCATGGCTCTGCGCCCAGCTCTGGGACCACTACCTCTTCTCGGGTTCAAAGGCCCTGCTCGATCGGATCTATCCGCTGATGAAGGGCGCAGCCGAGTTCCTGCTCGACTATCTGGTGCCGCTGCCCGGAACGAACCTCCTGGTGACCTGCCCGTCGCTGTCGCCGGAAAACCTGCATCCGTTCGGCAGCTCGCTTTGCGCCGGGCCGGCGATGGACAACCAGATCATGCGCGATCTGTTTGGCGGCCTGATCAACGCCGCCACCTTGCTCGAGGTCGACGCCGATCTTCGCGCACGCCTCGAGGAGACGCTGCCGCGTCTTGCTCCCGACCGGATCGGCGGGGCGGGCCAGTTGCAGGAATGGGCCGAGGATTGGGACATGCAGGCGCCGGAGCCCGACCACCGGCATGTCTCGCATCTCTACGGCCTCTATCCGAGCCTGCAGATCGACTACGACACCACGCCCGAACTTACCGCCGCCGCCCGCCATTCGCTGGAGGTCCGCGGTGACGACGCGACCGGCTGGGGCATTGGCTGGCGCCTCAATCTCTGGGCGCGGCTTCGGGATGGCGAGCATGCCGCCGATATCCTGACGCTGCTGCTTGGCCCGGAGCGCTGCTACCCCAACCTGTTCGACGCCCACCCGCCCTTCCAGATCGATGGCAATTTCGGCGGCGCCGCCGGCATCCTCGAAATGCTGGTGCAGTCGAAGCCCGGCGCGATCCGCCTGCTGCCGGCCCTGCCGGGCGGCTGGAGCAGCGGCAGCGTCAAGGGCGTGCGCGCCCGCGGCGCGCTCACGGTCGATCTCGCCTGGAACGGGGGCGCGCTCGCCGAGGCCACGGTGCGGGGGACGGCGGGTTCGACCGTCCGGGTTCTCTATGGTTCGCAGACCGCCGCGATCACCCTGGACGCGACCGGCAAAGCCCGGCTCGCGCTTCAGGACGGCGTGCTACGGCTCTCATAGCCGCGGACGGGCTGACAACGGCGTTGGGCCCGCGGGCCCAACGCTGGATCGCGGTCAGAAGCGGGACGGCCCGCCCTAGCCTCCGAAAAGATGGAGAGCGAGCAGCGCGCCGAGCAGCGCGGGCGGCATCACGACCACGCCCATCTTCAGGAAGCGCCAGGCGCCGACCGTCTGCCCTTCCCGGCGCAGGGCAACCAGCCACAGGATCGTCGCCAGGGATCCGGTGACCGACAGGTTGGGGCCGAGATCGACGCTGACCAGCACGGCATTGGTGACCGGCGTCGGCAACTGTCCCGCCGCCACTGTCGATCCGGCGATCAGCCCGGCCGGAAGGTTGTTGATGAGGTTGCAGACGAGCGCGACCACGACGCCAGCGCCCGCCGCGGTCCAGCTGACCGACTGCGCCGCGAAATGCTGCGTCAGCGCAGCCAGCGCGTCGATGACGCCCGTCGCCTGCAGCGCCTCCACCAGCACGAAAAGCCCCGCGACGAGCGGCAGCACGCTCCAGGAGATATCCTTGATGACGGGCCAGGGCGACTGGCGGCTGCCGATCAGGATGAATCCGGCGGTCAGCAGACCGGCAACGAAGGTCGGCAGGCCAAGCTCCCAGCCAAGCGCCGAGGCGAGAAGCAGCAGCGCCGCGGTAACGCCGATGCCGATTGCGGCAAGAAAGCCGCCGCGCGACAGGCGGACGGGCGCGATATCCGTCCCGATCGACTTCGGCAGGCTGGAACGGAGGACAAGCCGCAGCGACAGGAATGTCAGTCCGATGGCGACGATCGAGGCCGGCCCGAAGGTCGCGAGCCAGACCGGCAGTGCCGGCATCTGGCTGCCATAGATCACCAGATTGGCCGGATTTGAAATCGGCAGCACGAAGCTCGCGGCATTGGCGATGAAGGCGCAGATCAGGAGATAGGGCAACGGCTCGGCATCGGCGGCGCGTGCCGCGGCATAGACGGCCGGCGTCAGCACCACCGCCGTCGCATCGTTGGACAGGAACACTGTCACCACGATGCCGACGACATAGACGAGGGTGAACAGCCGTGAGCCGGACCCGCGCGCATGGCGGACGGCGATCGTCGCCAGCCAGTCGAACAGCCCTTCCTTCCGCGCAAGCTCCGCCAGCGTCATCATGCCGATCAGGAACAGATAGACATCCGTACCCTTGCGGATGCCGATAAGCGCGTCCGACACCGGCAACAGGCCGAGGATGACGAGCAGCGCCGCTCCACTGACCGACCAGACCGCTTCGGGGAGCCTGAACGGCCTCAGGATCACGCCGGCCGTCGCGACGGCGGCGATGATCCAGACGACAAGATGGGACGACATGAATGCCTTTCCCGCCAGCACGGCGGCTCAAATCCGCGCCGTCCATAATCGGAATTTCCTGCGCTGTCACATGCTGGCGACGCGGGCATGAAAATCGCCGCAAAGGCGTGGCTTTGCGGCGACTGTTCAGCACCTGAACATCAGGGCCAGGGCGTTACTGCGCCGGGACGGCGGGGGCTGCCGGAGCCGGAGCGGTATCGCCGGCCGCAGGAGCCGGCGCGGCCGGCGCATCGGGAGCAGGCGGGGCGACGGGCGCATCCGGTGCATCCGGGGCCGGCGGTGCGGGCGGCGGCGGCGGCGCGTCGTTCGGGCCGGGGCCTTCATGCGGGGGCCGGCCGTCCGGGCCGCCGGCATGATCATGCGGGCCGCGCGGACCATGCGGGGGCGGCGGAGGCGGGCCGACCGGGCCGACCGCCACGACGGTGCCGTCGCTATGCACCAGGAAGTTCGCATGGAGGAAGCCGTTGTCGAAGCGGCCCTGCACCGTCACCGCTTCGTTGGGAGCCACAAGCTTGCCGTTGTCGCCGGCCGGTCCTGTTTCCACCAGAGCGCGGCCACTGCCGTCCTGGAGGATGAACTTGTTGCCGAAGATCTCGGCGACATTGCCCTTGACGGAGACCATCGCTGAACTTGAAAGGGCCGAGATCGCGACCGGCGTCACCGGCGCCATCTCGGCGTTGGAGCGCGCCGCACTTACGGCGGCGGCGCCGCCGGCAGCCCCGGCGCCGATGATGGCGATAGCGGCGAGCGCTGCGAAGGTATGCCGCTTCTTCGGACGGAAGCGCGCGGCGGGGGCCGTTCCTTCCGTTGCGGCGATCGTCGGTTCGGCCTGGGTGTTCTGTGTTTCGGACATCGTCAGATGCTCCTTCGTTGCAGAGGCCGACTTTCTAACAACCGGCCTCGAACCCGGGCTGAACCGCGCCGTTCAGTTTCAGTTAAGCTCGCGGGACTAACTCCGGCGCTGGCATTGGAGCCTTTCATGCGCGTGTTGCTCGTCGAGGATGACAAGGGACTGGCCGAGCGGATCGCGGCATCGCTCCGGGCGGAGAACTTCGTCGTCGATATCGCCTCGAACGGCGAGGACGGCGCCCATCTCGGCGCGACCGAGTTCTACGACGCCGCCATTCTCGATCTCGGTCTGCCGAAAATGGACGGCATCTCCGTCCTGAAGGCCTGGCGCGCGGAGGAGCGTATGCTGCCGGTGCTCGTCCTCACCGCCCGCGATGGCTGGTCGGAGAAGGTCGCCGGCTTCAAGGCCGGCGCCGACGATTATCTGACCAAGCCGTTCAAGGTCGAAGAGGTTATCATGCGGCTGCGCGCGCTGGTCCGTCGCGCCAACGGCCATGCCGCCACCCGCCTCGTCTGCGGCTCGCTCACCTTCGACGCGCAGATCGGAACCTTCGAGCGCGACGGCCTGCCGCTCAAGCTGACGGCGCTCGAATGGCGCGTGCTCTCCTGCCTGATGCTGCGCAAGGAGGTGATCGTGGACCGCAGCGAATTGCTGGAACGCGTCTATGACGGCGACGCCGACGTCGATTCCAATTCGCTCGAAGTGATCATCGGCCGCCTCAGGCGGAAGATCGGGCATGGCAGCATCGAGACCAGCCGCGGGCGCGGCTATCGCCTCACCGCGACGCCGGCATGACGGTCCTGCCGCGTTCCCTCGGCGGCCGGCTCCTGGCCGGCGGCGCCCTCTTCATGATCCTGGCGCTCGCGGTCGCGACCGTCCTGATCGGCTTCATCCTCAACCGCTTCATCGTCGGCCAGGTCGACCAGCGCCTCGATCTGGAGATCGCGACACTCTCCGGTGCCATCACGCCTGGCCCCGACGGAAGGACGATCCTGCGGCCCTTCGTCGATGTGCCACCTTTCGACCGGGTCGGCTCGGGCTGGTACTGGCAGGTGAGCGGAAAGGATGTCGACTTCAGATCGTCCTCGCTCGCCGGCGGCACGCTCGACCTGCCGCCTCGCCCGGCCGATCCTCCGCCTCCGGCGGAGGCGCATCAGCCGGGTGAGCCTCATCGTCCGGACCGACCGCCGCCGCCGCCCGACGCGGTCTCGGCGGCCGGCGAGGCGCTGCATGTGCGGACGCGCGCCGTCCTGGCCGGAACGACACCGCTGGTCATCACAGCGACGGCGCCGCTTTCGGCCATCGCAACGCCGCTGCGCGAGGCGCTCATCCCGCTGGTGATCTCGATCTTTGTCATCGCAGCCGGGCTCTTGGCAGCGAGCCTCATGCAGGTCCGGATCGGGCTGCGGCCGCTTGCGCGCCTTTCTGCCGATCTGAGGGCGGTGCGCGCCGGCCGCATGCAGCGGGTGCCCGCCGAACAACCGGCCGAACTGGCGCCTGTTGTCGCCGAACTGAATGCGCTGATCGACCAGAACGCTGCCGGCCTCGCCAGTGCCCGCCTGCATGTCGCCAATCTCGCGCATGGGCTGAAGACACCGCTGGCCGGCCTTGCCCTCGGGCTCGCGGAGCCGGGCCGCGATCCGGACGGATCGATGGCGCCGCTGGTCGCGCAGATGGAGCGCGGCATCCGCCATCATCTCGGGCGGGCCCGCGCCGCTGCGGCCGGCGGCGGCAGGTCAGCCGCGACCGTGCTGGCGCCGCGCGCCGCCGATCTCGTGGCAGCCCTCGGCAAGATCCACGCCGAGCGAGAGATCACGGCCAGTATCGACATCGCACCCGAAATCGCGGTTGCCTGCGAGGGTCAGGACATCGACGAGATGCTCGGTAATCTGCTCGACAATGCCTTTCAATGGGCGCGTTCAGCCGTCGCTGTGACGGCGCGCGAAGAGGCGCGCAGCATCGTCGTCTCGATCCTCGACGATGGTCCGGGCCTGCCCGAGGCCTTGCTGCACGACGTGTTGCTGCCCGGTCGCCGGATCGACGAGACTGTGCCCGGCTACGGTTTCGGCCTCTCGATCGCCCGCGAGCTCGCCGAGCTCTATGGTGGATCGCTGAGACTCTATCCGAACACGCCGCGAGGCCTCGGCGTCGCCCTCACCTTGCCCGCAGCGATCGGCTGAGAGGCGCTGGCGAAGCCTCAGGGGGACTTGCCTCAGTCTGCACCGCCGATATTGGCGAGCGATTGGCGCAGGACCGCCGTCATCGCGATCAGATGCTCGAACGGCTCGATCTCCGGTGCCAGCAGGAGGCGGACGGCCTCCTGGCCCATCTGCTCATGCGGCAGAGCGAAGGTCGTCAGTCCCGGCCGGAGATCGGCGGCAAGCTCGTCATTGTCGAAGGACACGACCGGCATGTCGCCCGGAATGCGCAGCCCGGCCTCGCCGAGCGCCTGATAGGCGCCGAACGCCAGACGATCATTGAGGCAGAGCAGGGCCTCGACCGGCACGCCCCGATCGAGCAGTCCCTTCACCAGCTCATAGCCATGCGCCGCCTCCCAATTCCAGCAGCTCTCCTCGGCGAGGAAGCTCATGCCGCGCTGGTCCATTTCGGCGCGGATGCCGGCGAGGCGGCGCGAGACGGTTTCTGAGCGGAAATAACCCTCTTCCACCACCTTGTTGTGGCCGATCAGGGCGAGGCCTTCGCGGATGCCGGCGCTGTCGAGCAGGCGGATGGCGGCGCGCCCGGCCTCGAACTCGTCCGGAAGCACCGAGACGGGATGCTTCCGGCTGGTGGCATTCAGCATCACGACACGGCTCGCTGCCGGAAGCGACGGCACGAAGACTTCGCGCGCCCGCATGGCCGCGAAGATGAACCCGTCCACCTGGCGGTCGAGCGCCGCCTCGATCGCCTGGACCTCGCGCGCCGGCTCCCCACCCGTCTCCAGCAGCAGCACGACATGGCCAGCCCTGTCGGCGGCCTCCAGCGTGCCGCGGATGAGCCCGTTGGCGAAGCGCGTCGTCGCGACGACGTCGGAGATGAAGGCGATCGTCCGTGTCTTGTCCGTGCGCAAAGCCCGCGCCGCGAGATTGGGCCGATAGCCGAGTTCGGCCGCGGCAGCATGAACGCGGGCATGCGCCTCGGCGGAAAGGCGCGTATCGGGCCGGCCGGTCAGGATCATCGAGGCGGCCGTCTGCGACAGCCCCGCCAATCGGGCGACATCGGCCAGTGTAACGCGCTTCCTTCCCAACGACATCACCTCCGCGACGCTGCACCCCCGTGGCGGAGTTCACGCCCCTCATAACGGAGCGGCGCCGAACTTGACAAACGGACGACCCTTATATCATCTGCTAAATCCTTTTAGCAATTATGGTATTGGCGATGGCCTTCGCGCTGGACGACCATTGGGTGTGGGATTTCTGGTTCGCCGACGACGGCGCGCGCTACCACATGTTCTTCCTGCATGCCCCGCATACGCTCGGCGATCCCCATCTGCGCCACCGCAATGCCCGCATTGGCCACGCGACGTCCACCGACCTGATCGACTGGACCTATCACGGCCGTGCCTTCGAGGCGGGCGCTGCCGGGGCGTTCGACGAGACCGCGACATGGACCGGATCGGTGGTGCGCGGCCCGGACGGCCTCTGGCGCATGTTCTATACAGGCAGCCGGTTTCTGACGCCCGACACGCACGCCAATATCGAGACGATCGGCGTCGCGACCTCGCCCGACCTCCACCACTGGACCAAGATGCCCGGGCCGATCTGCCAGGCCGACCCGCGCTGGTACGAGACGCTCGGCTCATCGAGCTGGCCGGAAGAGGCCTGGCGCGACCCATGGGTGTTCCCCTCGGCGGATGGCCAGTTCTGGCACATGCTGATCACGGCGCGCGCGAACAGCGGCGACGAACTGGATCGCGGCGTGATCGGCCACGCCACATCGAAGAATCTCGAGCGGTGGGAGGTTCAGCCGCCGCTCAGCGCGATCGGCGCCGGCTTCCAGCATCTCGAAGTGCCGCAGGTGGTGCGCGTCGGCGGGCATAGCCACCTGCTCTTTTCCTGCGACACCGCGAAGTTGATCGACCAAAGACACGGTACCGTCGGCGGCATCTGGAGCATCGCCGCCGACGCGCCGGAAGGCCCCTACCCGATCGCATCGGCACGCCTCGTCGCCAGCGAGCAACTCTATAGCGGCCGGATCATCGAAGACCGCGCCGGCAGGGCGGTCATGCTCGCCTTCCGGAACAAGGACGCCAACGGCGTGTTCATCGGCGCGGTCAGCGACCCGATGCCGGTCGTCGATCGAAACGGCGTGCTGCAACTCGAGGATCTCGCATGACACCCGCCATCCACGGCCAGACAGCGCCCGGTTTCGAGCCGGTCGCCGCGGCCTTTGCAGCCGCCTTCGACGGTCATCCGACCATGGGCGCGGCCCTTGCCATCCGCGTCAAGGGCGCGCGCGTCATCAACCTTGTCGGCGGGATCGCGGACGAGCGTACGGGCGCGCCTTGGGAGCCGCCGACGGCGTCGGTGATCTTCTCCTGCACCAAGGGCCTCGTCTCCATCCTCGCGGCGCGGCTCGTGCAGGAGGGCCGTCTCGACTATGAGGCGCCCGTCGCTCGCTACTGGCCGGAATTTGCAGCGGCCGGAAAGGGCGATGTGCAGGTCAAGCACCTTCTGTCGCACAAGGCGGGCCTCTCGGCGCCCACCATCGACGTCTCTCCGGACGACCTGCTCGACTGGCCGGCCGTGACAGCGCTGCTCGCCGCGCAGGCGCCGCTGTGGCCGCTCGGCTCCGGCCATGCTTATCATGCGCTGACGCATGGCTGGCTCGCCGGCGAGGTCATTCGGCGCGTCACCGGCCAGTCGGTCGGGGCGTTCTTCACCGAGACGATCGCGGCGCCGTTTTCAGCACCCGCCTGGATCGGATTGCCGGAGGCAGAGCGTGGACGTTTGGCGCATCTCCAGCTCGATCCCGGCCTTCGCGATCTCTGGGCGGCCGAGCCCGCGAAGCCGGGCGCCGAACCGAACTGGACCTATCGCGCGATGACGCTCGGCAAGGCATTGCCGGCCGCGCTGATCACCGAAGATGGCGGCTTCAACGATCCGCGCGTACTGAGCGCCGAGATCCCCGGCGCCGGCGGCATCGCCACGGCCGATGCACTGGCCGCGATCTGGTCGGCCACCGTCACCCCGACGGACGGTGTCCGCCTGCTCACCCCCGCGACGATCGCGCTGGCAACCGCGGTTCAATCCGAGGGACCGCCCGTCTTCCAGGAGCCGCCGCCGCATCCGCGCTGGGGCATGGGCTTCCAGCTCGATTCCGACGCGCGCCACTACCTGACACAGCAAAGCTTCGGCCATGACGGTGCCGGCGGGCAGGTGACCTTTGCCGATCCGGCGGCCGAGCTCGGCTTTGCCTTCGTGACCAACTGGATGATGGGGCCGGGCGACATCCGGGCGACGCGGATCATCGACGCGTTGCGCGCCGTTCTCTGAAGACAGGCGCGCACGATCTTGCCCGCCGTGTCGCGCCCATGCTAAATCCTTTTAGCACGCTGTCACAGCGTGGACGCCCAAGGGAGGAGACCTTGACCATGAAGACGCTTGAAGCAGCCGGCATCGCCTTGACGCTGTCGGTTGCAGCCACGACCGGGGCCCTTGCAGCCCCGAGCTGCGGCACTGACCCGGTGACCGTCAGCGCCTATTTCGAGACCGGATTTCCGTTGGCCGGCAAGCTGGCCGGCGAATTCAGCAAGCAATTCCCGAACGTCAAATTCGACATCAAGGAGGACCAGTTCGCCAACTTGATGGAAAACACGCCGCGCCTTCTGGCCGGCGATGCGCCGCCCGATCTGGTGCGCCTCCCGAGCATGAGCGATCTCGTCGCCAATGAACTCCTGAAGAATCTCGACGGCTATTACACCGATTTCGGCTGGGACCAGTTCCCGGCGTCGCAGTTGATCCAGCTTCGCGTCGAGCCCGAGGGGCGGCCACGCGGCACCGGGTCTCTCTATGCGATGGGGCTCAACTATTCGATGACCGGCGTCTTCTACAACAAGGAGCTCGCCGCCAAGATCGGCATGACGTCCCCACCGACGACGCTGGCCGAACTCGACGCGACTCTCGCCAAGGCAAAAGCGGCCGGCATCACGCCGATCATCCAGTTCAACAAGACCAATGGCGGCCTCGCCTTTCCGCTGCAGGACCTGATGGGCGCCTATGGCCCGCCCGAGCCGATCAATGACTGGATCTTCCAGAAGGACGGCGCGACGATCGACACCCCGTCCAATCTCAAGGCCGCCGAGCATCTCGAGGGCTGGGTCAAGGCCGGGTATTTCGCGCCCGACACCAACGCGATCGACTATTTCGCGATGATGAGCGGCTTCATGAAGGGCGACGGCCTCTTCATGTTCAATGGCGACTGGGAATCGGGCAATCTCGACAAGCAGATGGCCGGCAAGGCGGGCTTCTTCCTGATGCCGCCGGCTGAAGCCGGTGGACGGCACGCAGCGATGTCGGCGCCGCTCACCTACGGCATCGGCGCCAAGGCCCCGCATGCCGACTGCGCCGCGTTCTTCCTCAACTGGGTGGCGACCAATCCGGAGGCGCGCAAGATCAATGTCGAAATCGGCGGCTCCAATCCGGGCGGCCCGACCTCGCTGCCGATTCCGGCCGTTGCGCCCGGCTCGGTGACGGAGGCGACGCTCGCCGCTGGCTCGGTGATCGCGAAGGAGAATGGCGCCATGGACTTCATCGCCAATGCGACCGGCGCCATCTTCTCCGCCGGCTGGACGCCCGAATTGCAGAAGCTCGTCGGCGGCCGGCAGACGGCCGACGGCCTGCTCAAGGCCGTGCAGAAGGAATATGAGCAGGAACTCTCGCGTTGAGCGAGACGACCCTCGATAACGCGGCAACGCGGCGGGCCGAAGGCTCGCCGCGCAAGTCCGCCGGGGCGCGCCCGCCCCGGCTCGACCGCGACAGGCGAAGGCTGTTGATCGCGGCCGGCTTCATTGCGCCGGCGCTGGTGATGTATGCGGCGTTCGTGCTGGTGCCTTTGGGCATGTCGCTGTTCTATTCGCTGCTGCGCTGGGACGGCATCGGGCGCTGGCGCTTCGTCGGGCTCAGAAACTATCTCATCGTGCTGACCGACCCGGACCTGCTCCAGGTGATCGGTAACGCATTCAATCTCATCCTCTATTTCACGCTGATCCCGATCGCGCTCGGCCTTGCGGTCGCAACCGTCATCCGCGGCCATATGGCCGGTCCGTTCGGCACGATCACCCGCACGGTTCTGTTCCTACCGCAGGTCATTCCGCTGGTTGCGGCCGGCATCGCCTGGAGCTGGATGTTCGCCTCGACCGGCCTCGTCAACCAGCTCCTGACCGCCCTCGGCCTTGGCTCGCTGGCGCGCGGATGGCTCGGCGACTTCACCTTCGCCCTGCCCGCAGTCGGCATGATCGGCGCCTGGGTGTTGCTCGGCCTCTGCACCATGCTGCTGGTGACCGGCATCGCCAAGATCGACCAGAGCATCTATGAGGCCGCCGAACTCGACGGCGCCGGCCGCTGGCAGGAACTCATCTACATCACGATCCCGGCCCTCAGGCAGGAGATCGGCGTCTGCGTGACGGTGACGGTGATCGCGGCGCTGGCGAGCTTCGATATCGTCTATATCGCGACGGCAGGCGGGCCAGGCATCTCCACCATGGTGCCGGGGCTCGAGATCTATCGCCTTGCCTTTGCGCATCGCCAGGTCGGACTCGCCTCGGCATTGGCGATCGTGCTGATGCTGCTCGTCCTTCTCTGCGTCCTTCCCATCCAATGGTTCGCACGGCCGAAGCGATGATCGAAACCCGGAGCAACGCCCTCGTCGCCCGCGCCATGCTGATCGCGCTCATGGCGGTCACGCTGCTGCCTTTCCTCAGCATGCTCTCCGCCGCGCTCGCCCCTTCCGGCAGCTATCCGGCCGGGTTGCAATGGCCGTCCGATCCGCAATGGGACAATTTCGTCAAGGCGTTCGAGGTCGCCAACATGACGACGCTGTTATGGTCGAGTTCGCTGATCGTCGGCGGCGTCGTGCCGGTGTCGGTGCTGATCGCGACCATGGCGGGCTACGGGCTGTCACGGATCGACAGGGGCCGCGGCAAGTGGCTCTATCTCGTCTTCGTGCTCGGCCTCACGCTGCCATTCGAAGCGGTGATCACGCCGCTCTATTACGAGGTGAAAGCGCTCGGCATCCTCAATACGCGCATGGCGCTGATCCTGCCGCTGATCGGCCTGTTCATGCCGTTTTCGGTCTACTGGATGCGGGCGCATTTCCTGAACGTCCCGCAGGAGCTCGGCGAGGCGGCCGAAGTCGACGGTGCGTCCGACTGGAAGCAGTTCTGGCTGATCCAGGTGCCGATCGCACGGCCGGCGATCATGTCGCTGTCGATCCTCCTGTTCCTGTGGACCTGGAACCAGTTCCTGCTGCCCGTCGTGTTGGTCCAGGATCCCGAGCAGCGCACCATGGCCGGCGCCCTTGGCGCCTTCCAGGGACAATGGGGCACGGACGTGCCGCTGCTCTGCGCCGGCGCATTGCTGATCCTGACGCCGACGGTGATCCTGTTCCTGATCTTCCAGCGCCAGTTCGTCGCCGCGCTGCTGCAGGGCTCCGTCAAGGGCTGAGCCGCCCTACCCCTTCACGGCGCCTGCCGTCATGCCCGCTACGATCTGACGGTTGAAGAACAGGAAGACGATCAGCGGCGGGATCGTGATCAACAGCACATTCGTGAACAGCAGATTGTAGGACGTGTCGAACATGCTCTGGAAATTGTAGAGCGTCAGCTGCACGGTCACGTTCTGCTTCCCCGGCAGGTAATAGAGCGGGTTGGTGAAATCGTTGAAGATCGCGACCGACTGGACGACGATGACGGTCACGACGACCGGCTTCAGCAGCGGCAGGATGATGCGGAAGAAGAGCTGCAGCGAGCCGGCGCCATCGATGGTCGCCGCCTCATCGAGTTCGCGCGGGATCGTCGCCACGAAGGCGCGGAACAGCAGGATGCTGAAGGAGAGCCCGTAGGCGACCTCGATCAGGATCATCCCGTGCAGGGTCTTGAACAGGCCGAGGCTCTGCAGCACCCAGATGGTCGGGACGACGGCCGGCGGCATGATGAGGCCGACCAGAACGAAGAAACCGGCGATCGAGGTCCAGATCGAGGGCCGGCGCTGCAGCACGAAGCCGACCATGGCGCCGAAGACGACCATCAGCGCAACGCTCGCAACCGTGAGGATCGTGCTGTTCACGAAGGCCGTGAGCAGCATGTAGTCGCGCGCCTTGATCACCTGAACCAGATTGTCCCAGATGTGGAAGCTCGTCGGCCAGGAGAACGTCCTGAGCGAGGCTTCCTTCTTGTCCTTCAGGGCCGTCAGCAAGATGAAGATGAAGGGGATGACGAAGACGACCGTCGAGACGAGGATCGCCAGGACACCGGAGAGATATCGGCGCTGCGCGGTCATCGCGAGACATCCCGGCTGTTGAGGAAGATCGAGAGCGGAACGATGATGAGCGCCACGAGAACGAAGAGCACGACATTGCCGGCCGTCGACAGCCCGTAGAAGCCGGCTTGGTATTGCTTGTAGATGACCGAGGCGATGACGTCGGAGGTGAAGCCGGGGCCGCCGCGGGTCATGGACCAGATCAGGTCGAACGACCTGAGGCCGCCGATGAGGCTCAGCAACACGACGGTGACGGTCGCCGGCCGTGCCAGCGGCAATGTGATGTTCCAGAACCGCTGCATCGCATTGGCGCCATCGATACGCGCGGCCTCATAATAATCGCGCGGGATCGAGACGATGCCGGCGATATAGATGACGGTGGCGAGGCCGACACCCTTCCAGACATCGACCAGGGCGACGGAAATGAGCGCCAGCCTCGGATCGGTGAGCCAGCCCGGACCGCGGACACCGATGAGCGCAAGGCTCTCATTGATGAGCCCCTCCGTCGGGTGCATCAGCACCGTGAAGGTGATGCCGACGCCGACGGTGCTGACGAGCACAGGGAAGAACACGACCGAGCGGAGATAATCGCGCGCCCAGATCTCGGAGGTGAGCAGCACGCCGAAGAGAAGGCCGAGCACGACCTTCAGGCCGGACGTCAGCGCGGCGTAGATGAGCGTGTTGATGAGCCCGCCGACGAGAAACGGTTCCTTGAAGAACTGGATGAAGTTGCCGAAGCCGATGAACGTCCAGTTGAACAGCGTCCAGCGCGTCATGCTGAAGAACAGCGAGGCGAGCGTCGGAAAGAGGAACAGGACGCCATAGATCACGGCCGCCGGCAGGAAGAACCAGGTCGGGTATGGCGTCGGAACGGACCGTCTGGGCACGGACGGCCGGCCCGCGGCGGCGGCGGTTGCAAGCGTCATGGCATGTCCCCTCGTGAACGGGTCCGCATCGCCGTCGGCGATCCGGACCCGCTTCGCGCTACCAGCCGGGCAGGCCGAGCTGCTGGGCCTGCTTCTTGACATCCTCGTCATAAAGCGCGGCGCCATCGGCCGGCGAGCGGATGCCGGAGCCGACTTCGACCGTGATCTGCTCGAGCGAGGGCCCCTTGACCGGCGAGACGAATTCGAGCGCCGGAGAGGCAGCGCCATTTTCCCCGAAATAGGGAAGGAGGTCGGCAACAGCACCCGGAACATCCTTCGGCAGGCTGCACCCCTTCACCATATAGGGACCGGTCGCGCCGAGGGCGGCTGTCTGGGCCTCGCAGCCGGCCGGGCTCGCAACGAAAGCCGCGAACGTCTTGGCCGCATCGATGTGCTCGCTGCTGCCGGAGATGTAGAGGCCATCCGGCATCCACACGGTCAGACCGTTCTTGGCGGCGTCGTCGCCCGGCATGGCGAAGAAGCCGACATCATCGATGTGCTCGGGATAGGTCGTCTTGATGGCGCCGATCGCGAAAGTGAGCATCGGGTAATGCGCGCCTTCGCCGGTCGCCAGCTTGCGCAGGCCGTCATCATAGGTCGCGGCGCCGAAATCCTCGTTGAGATAGCCGGCCTTGAACACGTCGGCCTGATGCTCGAAGCCCTTCATCGCCGCCGGGGACGTGGCAAACTTGGCCTGGTTGGCCGTGAACTTCGTTGCGAAGTCGGGTTCGGCGACATTGACGTTGAAGAAATCGCCGAGAACGAACAGCTGCGACGTCCACGTATCCTTGAAGGTCTGGATCACCGGAATTTTGCCGGCAGCCTTGATCTTGGCGTTGTTCGCCATGAACTCGGCCCAGGTCTTCGGAACCTGGAGCCCGAGGTCGCTGTAGATCTTCTTGTTGTAATAGATGCCGCCGCCCATGCCGGTGCCGATCGGCGCGCCGCGCAAGGTACCATCGGGCGCCGTCACGACCTTCTTGAAGATATCCTGGACATCGGCCTGCCACGGCTCGCCCGAGAGATCGACGAGGTTCTGCTGCGGGTTGATCGCCTGGAAGAGCGAGCCCGAATTATACTGAAAGACATCCGACATCTCGCCGGTCGCAAGACGGGTCTTGATGAGGTTGTCGCCCTCCGCGCCGCCGGGCCTCGTGTCGATATCGATCTTGATGTCGGGATTGGCGGCTTCGAACGCTTTGACGAGCGACTGCGCCCGCGCGACATTCTCTTCGCCGGATGGAACGAGGAATGACAGCGTGGTGGTGTCTGCGAAAGCCGACCCCGACAGGGCCGTCATGACCGTCAGGCCTGCGGCAAAGCCGGCCAGGACGCTCCAGTTCTTCGATCGTGGCATAGGTTTCCTCCCTATCCGTGCCGATTCAGTTGGCTATGCGGGCCCCGCTCTCCTACGGGGTCCGCGCATTGATGCGCCCGGTGTCGGGCCGTTCGCGGGGCGACGCGAAACAATCGAACGTGATGAGATGCTTGCCTGCGGTCAGCGGCGTCTCCTCCGCGCTGCCGGGCTTCCCATCGACCGTGATGTTCCGGTAGGCGCGATCGAGCCTCAGCACGCCGTACGAAGCCGAGGGTATCTCGATCTCATAGCGGACCTTCTCGCCGTCCAGCGTCCATTCGGCCCTGATCATGCCGGCAGGGCTGTCATGATACGCCTTCACCGGGGCAAGCTCCGGCACGATCGTCGGCTCGAAGATGATGGTCGCGAAGGCCGGCGCCTCGGGATCGGGCTTGAACCCGGCCACGCCCTCCAGCAGCCACTGGCAGACGGCGCCATAGGCATAGTGGTTGTAGGAGTTCATCTGCGGATTGTAGATCGTGCCATCCGCCTGGATCGCGTCCCACCGTTCCCAGATGGTCGTAGCGCCCATCTTGACCTGGTACAGCCAGCCAGGAACCTCTTCCTGCAGGAAGACGTCCGCCGCGAGGCCCGGCTCACCGATCTTGACGAGGGCCGGCAGCAGTGCCGGCGTGCCGATGAAGCCGGTGCCGATCCGGCCGTCGGAGCGGGCGATCGTGGCCTTGAAATAGGCCTTCGCGGCCTCCTGCTTCTCGGCCGGGATCAGATCGTGAAGGAAGGCGAGTGCATAGGACGTCTGGTCGTCATAGCAAAGACGTCCCGATGATGTGATGAACTCGCTGGCGAACGCTGCCTTGACCGCGGCCGCCTTGGCTTCCATGCGTTCCGCGATCTCCGTATCGCCGACAATGCGCGCGATCCGGGCGACCAGGCCGGAGGTGATGTAGAGATAAATTGTCGCCGCGGCATCATCGCCGATCGTCGGGAGCGGTTTGGCGCTCGGACCGCTCGGCTGCAGCCAGTCGCCGAATGAAAAGCCCCGCCCGCCCCAATGGCGCGGCGGCGAGACGATCGGGCCGTCGCTGATCGACCACACGAAGTCGACCCATTTGACCATGGCCGGCAGCGTTTCCTTGAGAAAGGCCGCATCGCCATAGTGCAGATAAAGCTGCCACGGCACGATGGCGATAGCGTCGCCCCAGCCGGTGCTGCCATAGAAGCCGGGGTAATCCTTTGGCTTGAGGCGCGTCGGATCGGGCACGACATGCGGCACCGCGCCATCGGGGCGCTGGTCGGCCATGACATCGCGCACCCATTTCCTGAAGAAGTCGTGCGTATCGGCCAGATAGCAGGCCGTGCCCGCGAAGACCTGGGCGTCGCCCGTCCACCCGAGGCGTTCGTCGCGCTGCGGGCAATCGGTCGGGACTTCGATGAAATTCGCCCGCTGCGACCAGAGCGTATTCAGCACCAGGCGGTTGACGAGCGGATTGGCGGAGGTGAAGCCGGCCTTCACCTCGGTAACCGAGCTGATCGGGATCAAGCGGATGGTGCCGAGCTTTGCGTCACCCTCGATCGTCACCCGGGCGTAGCGGAAGCCCTGGAAGGTGAAATAGGGCCGATAGTGCTCCGTTCCGCTTCCGGCGAGGATATATTCCAGCCGCGCCTCGGCCGTGCGGAGATTGCCGTTGTAGAACACCCCATCTCTGTCCAGCAGTTCGGCATGCTCGACAGTCACCTTGGCGCCCGGAGCACCCGTGACGTCGAATGCGACATAACCGCCGGCATTCTGGCCGAAATCATAGACTGTGCGCCCTTCGGGATCGGTCCATTGCTTGACGACCTCTAGCGGCTCGAGTTCCTTCACCGGCGCCGTCTCATGCGCGATCAGCCGGGCCATATCGAAATCGATGGCGGCTGTGCCGGCGGTGACCGAGGGCGTGATCCGGGCGTCGAAGATCTCGCCGAAATAGATGCCGGACTTGCGGATCGGCAGTTCGCCACTCTCCCAGGTCGCATCCGTCGCAACGATCACCGGTGCATCGGCGGCGGAGCCGGCGCGCAATTCGGCGATCGCCGCGATCTCACTGCCCCATGTGTTGAAGATCGGCGCTTCGCCCCACATCATTTGCGACCGCAGCCAGCCATCCGCCAGCCAGATCTCGATCCGGTTCGTTCCCGGAACCAGGAGTTGGCCAACCTCATAGGTCTGGTAGCTCAGTCTGACATCGTAGCTCGTCCAGCCCGGCGTCAGCTGGTCATTGCCGACGCGCTGGCCGTTGATGAAGGCACGGTAGAGCCCGAGGGCGCTGATGCGGAGAAGCTCGTCGCCGTTCACACGGTCGAGCACGAAATCCGTCGCGACGAACGATCCCGGCGTGCCGACCCCGCCATCCGAGAGCGGTCGGATCATCTGCCCCGCCCAGGCATGAGGAAGCTGCCGCTCCCCGCCAGGAGCGACCTTCACTGCCACCAATTCCGACACCGCATCCTCCCGTAAGTCGGCGCTACACATGCCCTTGAGAGCTGTGTATACTGTTCTACGTGCATCGTTCTATATTTCGGCCGCGATGGCAATAGATATTCGGCGAGGGCTGGGCTAAGGCAGAGCGGACGCATCGGCCGCAATGGGCCGGCTGATGGACGGACAGGCAGGATATGAAGAGTTCCGGTGGCGGAAGGCCCAATCGGATCACCATTCGCGACGTGGCAGCCGACGCGAATGTATCGGTCGCCGCCGTGTCGAAGGTGTTGCGCGAGGCCTATGGCGTCAGCGCCTCGATGCGGTCGAAGGTTCACGCGTCGATGGCGAAGCTTGGCTATCGCCCGCATACAGCAGCCCGCGGCATGCGCGGGCAGACCTTCACGCTCGGCCTGATCCTGCCCGATATCCGCAATCCCTTCTTTGCCGACATCATCGCCGGCTTCCAGGACGGGCTGGAGGGAACCCAGTATCAGGCGCTGATCGGCATCAACAGGTCGACGTCGATGGTCGACGAGGGCCTCGTCGATTCCATGATCGACCGGCAGATGGACGGCCTTCTGATCGTCGGCGCCACCAGCCACGACCAGCTCATCGCCATAGCGCAACGAAAGCCGCTCGTGACGATCGGCAATCACCACGCCGGCAACCAGGTCTATGACACGGTGAACAACGATGATGAGGAGGCTGCCCGGTTGGCAGTCCGCCATCTCGTCGATGTCGGTTACCGCGATATTGCGATGCTCAGCCTGATATCCGACTCGACGATCATCAAGGAACGGGAGCACGGATACACCGACGAGATGAACCGTCTCGGCCTCGCCCGGTTCGCGAGGGTCGTGAAATCCGATCAGACCCAGCCATCCGTGCACCAGGTCGCGCGGGCCATTCTGGCCGGTCCGGACCGGCCGGAAGCGCTATTTTGCTGGACCGATTTCATCGCTCTGCAGGTGATCGGCGTCGCCACAGAGCTTGGCCTTGCCATCCCCGATGACGTCGCCATCGTCGGCCATGACAACACCATGTATTGTGACTTCGGGCAGAACAGCCTGACGAGCGTCGACCAATCCGGCCGACTGCTCGGTCTCGAGGCGGCGCGCAGGCTGATCGAGCGGATCAAAGGTCGGCAGGCAACGGAGCACTACCTCGTCTCACCGCGCCTCGTCGTGCGACGGAGCTCGGTTCGCAACCCTCTGCCAGAGCCGGCGGCAGCGCTGTAGTCGAGGCCGGGCCGTCCCGACTACCGTCAGCCTGCGCCCTCGGCAAGCCCCGACCGGCGCCGCTCCAGCCTTTCATTGATGATCCGGCGCGCCGCGACCGGATCGGGCGGCAGCACGGCATTGCGCAGCGCCCGCGAATAATCCTGGCTTGGATGACCGAGCACTGCGCGCGCCTCACCCGCCTCGATCACCGCCCCCTTGTGCATGATGATCACCCGGTCGGAGATGTAGTACGCCGTCGAGAGGTCGTGCGTGATGTAGATGATCGTGACGCCGAGTTCGTCGCGCAGCGTGCGGAAGAGATTGACGATCGACATCCTGAGCGAAGCGTCGACCATCGAGACCGGCTCATCCGCCACGATCAGCTTCGGGCCGGGGATAAGCGCGCGGGCGACGGCGATGCGCTGCAATTGGCCGCCCGAAAGCTCGTGCGAATAGCGGCCCCGCACCTCCGCCAGCGACAGGCCGACATGTTGCAGGGCCTTGTCGGCAGCGGCGTCGATCTCGCCGCGCGTCTTGAGGCCGAGAAAGCGCCGCGCCGTCGAAAACAGATAGAAATCGAGCGTTGTCAGCGGATTGAAGGCCTCGAATGGATTTTGAAAGATCGGCTGAACCTTCGCCATGAAAGCCAGCCGGTCGCCGCGGCTTCGAATGGTCGTGACGTCCTTGCCGAGGAAGCGGATGGCGCCGCTTGTGGGCACCTCGTTGCCGAGGATCATGCGGGCGGTGGTCGTCTTGCCGCTGCCGGATTCGCCGACGATCGTGAAGATCTCCGGCCTTTCGGCATCGAGCGTGAAGGAAAGATCCTTGACCGCCTGCATCTTTCCCCGGGCGAAGAGGCCGCCAACCGGATAGCTGCGTCCGACGTGATCGAGTTGAAGAAGGGCGCTCATGCTGCGGCCACCTCGCCGGCCCGCCAGCATGCGACGCGGCCCTCGCCACGCGGCAGGAGCGGCGGACTCTCGCTTGCGCATTTGGCAACGGCGAGCGGGCAGCGCGGATGGAAGCGGCAACCGCTGGGCGGATCGGCGAGGTTCGGCGGCTTGCCGGGCAAGGACTGGCGGCGCGTGGTATCCCCGATGCGCGGCAGGCTGGCGATCAGATGCGCCGTGTAAGGGTGCTGCGGCCGCTCGAACATCGCCTGCGTCGGACCTTCCTCGACCAGTCGCCCGGCATAGATGATGCCGATGCGATCGGCGATGGCGGCATGCACCGTCATGTCATGCGTGACGAAGATGATCGACGATCCAAGACGCATCTGGACGTCCTTGATCAGCGCCAGCACGTCCTGCTGCACGAGGACGTCGAGCGCCGTGGTCGGCTCGTCGGCGATGATGAATTCCGGTTCGCACACGGTGGCGAGGCCGATCGCCAGGCGCTGACGCATGCCTCCGGAGAGCTGGTGCGGATACGCTTCGAGCACCTGCGGATCGAGGCCGATCTGCTCGAGATGAGCCTCGACCCGGGCGCGGAAGGCCGATGGCGACAGACCCATATGGCGAACGGCAAAGTCGTGAAACGCATGCTTCACCCGGCGTACCGGATTGAGCACGTTCATGGAGCCTTGCATCACATAGCTGAGATGCCGCCAGCGCGCTGCCCTCATCGCCTCCGGATCATCATAGACATCCAGCGTCCGGCCGCCGAAATCGAAACGCACCGAGCCCGCGACGACGCGCAGCGGCGGCCGGATCGCGCCGGCGATCGTCTTGATCAGCGACGACTTGCCGGAAGAAGACTCCCCGGCGATGCCATAGATCTCGTTGCGCTGGATGGTGAGCGTGATGTCGTCGACGGCGCGCACTTCGCGCGTCACGCCGAAATAGTTCATCTGGTAATAGGCCTTGAGGTCCTCGACGCGGAGAACCGGTTCGGCTGACGATGTCGCGACGTCGGGCTTCAAAGTGGCCTGCATGATCAGCCTCCCATCCGGCTCAGGCGGCTGCGCGGGTCGATATACTCGTTGATCGAGATCGCCAGCAGGAACAGGCCGAGAAAGAGCAGCACCACGGCGACGATCGGAAACACGAGCCACCACCAGATGCCGGAGACGGCTGCCTGATGCTGGTTGGCCCAGTAGATCATGCCGCCGACGGTCGGCCGGTTGACGTCGGAGAAGCCGAGCACGGACAGCGTGACTTCGAGGCCGATGGCCCAGATCAGGTTGTTCATGGCGGTGAAGAACACGACCGGCATCACATAGGGGAGATGCTGACGCACCAGCACCTGCGGCACGCTCATGCCGGCAAAGACGGCGTGGCGCGTGAATTCGCGGTTGCGGAGGCTGAGCGTCACCGAGCGGATGAGGCGCGCATCATAATTCCAGCCGAGCAGCGCGGCAGTCACCGCGAGCAGCGGCCAAGTCATCTGGTCGCGCATGACGAAATAGACCAGCAGCAGGATCGGGATGTTGGGCAGGGCGATCAGCGTGTCGTTGATCGTCATCAACGCCTGATCCGCCTTGCCGCCGAGATAGCCGGACAGCATGCCGACGGCGAGCGCCACGATGCGGCTCAGGATCATCACCACGAGGCCGAAGGTCATCGTGTTCCAGATCGCGGCGCTCATCTGCCAGAACACGTCCTGACCGCGCGATGTGGTGCCGAGCCAGAATTCGGCCGAAGGCGGCATGTCGGGTGGCAGCAGGTAGATCGCTGTATCGGGATAGGGCGCGAAGAAATGCGCTGCCGCGAACAGGAAGATCAACGCCGTCAGCACGAAGCCGACCAGGAACTCGACGTTGAAGCGCAGCAAATCCCTGAGGATCGAGAACATGGTCAGCCGAGCCTCACGCGTGGATCGATGAGCGGATAGACAAGGTCGATGATGAAGACCGCGACGGCCACCGCGACGATCGACATCGTCGTCACGCCGAGCACGAGGCTGTAGTCGCCGCTATAGATGCCCTGGATCAGCAGCCGGCCGACGCCCGGATAATTGAACAGGAATTCGGTGATGACCGCGCCGCCGAAGACATTGCCGAGGGAAAGCGCAAGTCCGGTCAGCTGCGGCAGCAGCGCATTGCGGGCGACATACTGGCTGAAGATGGTCGCAGAGGAGACGCCGCCAAGCTCGGCATAGACGACGTGGTCATCGGTGACGATGTTGGAAACCAGAGACCGCATCGAAATGAACCAGCTGCCGATGCCGACCAGAACGAGGGTCAGGGCCGGCAACAGGCCGTGCTGGATGACCGAGCCGATAAAGACGAGGCTGAAACCCGGCTGCAGGTTCATCTGCGCGCCGCCGGAGATCGGCAGCACCGGCCAGACGAAGCCGAAGGTCAGGAGCAGCAACAGGCCGATGATATAGGCGGGGACCGGGTGAAGCGCCATGACGGCGGCGCCCGAGAGCTTCAGCAGGATATTGGAACGGAAATAGCCCGCAAGCGCGCCAAGCAGATTGCCGAGGCACCAGGCGATGAGCACCGACAGCGTCAGCAAGCCGACCGTCCAGGGCAGAGCGCCCATGATCAGCGACATCACCGGCGTGGGGAAGGACGACAGCGATGGGCCGAAATCGCCGTGCAGGACGCGGCCCCAGAAGGCGAGATACTGCTCGAAGAATGATCCCTGCAGGCCATAGAGCTCGGACAAGGCCGCACGGAGCAGTTCCACTGAGCGGGGATCGGTTGCGCCGAAATTGGTCATCAGCGAAACCGACTGCTCGACCGGGTCAACCGGCGACAGATGCGTGATGAGGAAGGCCAGCGACACGCCCAGGAAGATCACGAGGATGAACTGGAGAAAGCGCCGGGCGAGATATTTGGCAAATCCGTCCATCTGCGATCCGCTTGGTGGAGACAAGGGAAGCGGACGCGGCGTTCACCGCCGCGCCCGCCGGCACCGTCAGGGCTTCGGCGCGTTCGGGTTCGGCTTCAGCGCGACGACCATGTAGCGAAGGTTCGACCAGAACGGGCCCGATGCCGAATAAGGATCGGCAGCGCTCGGATATCCCGTCCAGTAGGTCGTGTCGAAGGGCGCGAACTTGTTGTAGGCCATCAGCGGGATGAACGGCATCTCCTCGACGGCCAGCTTCAGGTAGTCGCGACCGAGATCGACGACCTGGGGCGAGTCGAACGCAACCTTGCGATTGGCCTCGATGATCGCATCGAGCTTTTCGCTTTTCCAACGCTGCAGGTTGCGGGGCGGCTGGGTCTTGCCTGGCTCGGCGATATAAGCCGAGTCATAGCTGTCAAGGAAGAAGGAGAGATCGGGGTGACCGCCCCAGGTCTCGACGCTCCAGTAGATCGCCGCCTCGAAATCACCGGCGCCGAGGCGCTGGCCATTGGTCGGCCCGGCGACATCGATCGTCGTCTTGATGCCCTGCATCGACCACTGCTGCGCAATGATGCTGCCGGCCCGCGCGAGCGTCGGGACATTGTCGCCCTCGACCATCAGGCGGATCGCGAACGGCTTTCCGTCGGGCATCATCCACTGGTTGCCCTGCTTGGTGAAGCCGGCCTTCTGCAGCAGCTCGGTCGCCGCCTGGACATCCTGCTTCCACCAGCCGAAGCCGAACATGGACTTGAGCTTGGCCGGATCGCTCGGAATGCTGTCGCCCCATTGCGGACGGACCAACGCCGCGACCTGCTCGGCGATCGTCGGGTCATACGGCTTGATGGTCCGCGTGCCCGTGTTGAGTTCGAAGCCCTTCAACCAATCCTGCATGGGCTCGTAATAATCCGGCACCGCGATGCCGGTCGGCGGGGTCGAGAGCGCGGCGAGATTGGCCGCTCCGCGATAGGCGCCCATGGCCACCGAGCGGATGTCGATCATCAGCGCCAGCGCCCAGCGGACATCGGCATTGTCGAACGGCTTGACCTGGTGATTGAACAGGACGGAGGGCAACGTCGGATCGGGATGGGCAAACGGGAAGCCGGGGAACCATGCGGCCATCTGGTCGCCGGCCTTGCGGGCGATGGTGAACATGCCTTCCGGCGCGATGTCGTTGATGACGTCGAGATTGTGGTTCAGCTGCTCGATGACGCGAGCGTCAGGATTGCCGGCATTGCGGTAGACGACATATTTGACCTGCGGCGGCTCCTTGAGGCCCATGCCGATCGATGTCCGCTGCCAGTCGTCGCGCAGCTTCCAGATCGCCCAGTTGCCGGCCTTGTCATAGCTGTGCAGCACATAGGCCGAGAGCGAGACCGGCGGATTATTGTTGAAGCTGAGCGGGTCAGCGACCTTCTCGAAGACATGCTTCGGCATGATCCAGGCGGCGTTCCAGCGCACCGTGAACAGCGTATGGAAGCGCGAATTCGGCGCTTTCAGATGGAACACCACCGTATGCGGGTCGGTCGCCTCGACACGGTCGACATTGACCTTGAACGGCGCGCTCCAGCCCATGCCCGGATGAGCGATCTGCGTCTCGACCGTGTAGACGACGTCGTCGGCCGTGAAGGGAACGCCGTCGCTCCAGAAGATGCCGTCCTTCAGCTTGACGGTCATCTCGGTGAAGTCGGCATTGTATTGCGGCCGGTCGGCGGCGAGCGCATTCGTCCACGCCGCATCACCGGTTCCATCGGGATTGATGAACCAGAACGTGTCCGCGGTCAGCTGCTGGAGGCCGTTATTGCTGGCACCGCCGCCAGGCGCCCAGAGATTGAACCACTCGGCATTCTGCGCCGGCGGTCCCTGGATGATCAGCGTCTGGTTGCGGGGGATGCCGGCGATGAAATCCTGCGCGGCAGCCGGCAGGATCGACGCGGCCACCAGAAGAATTGCCGCGAGCAGACTCTTGAACATCATTATCCCTCCTCCTCATGCCCGCATGCGCAGGCCCGACGCCCAGCCGGCTCTGCGGCCGGCACGGTCCGTCCTCGAAATCCGGCCGTCGCAGGCTCCTCCACGACCCGGCTCGCTCCCCCTTATCGACAATTTCAACCGCGAGAGCAACTGGATTATCGACAAAATGCGATGTCACAAGCTCATATTCTTGCGGAAATCCACGATGACATCGCGCTATCGGCAATTCATTATTGACAAACATCGCTGCCGAGTTAGCGTGCGGGCCGACGATCAGCGCCTGCGGGCCGATCCTTCCTCGAAACGACGGCCAAGGGTGGAGCCAAGATGACCGAGACTTATGACGTCAGGATCGACGTCGACGCCGCTGAGGCGCTGGGTGCCTACAAGCCGCTGTGGAACTGGTTCGGCTATGACGAGCCCAACTACACCGACACCGCCAATGGCAAGAAGCTGCTCAAGGAACTGACAGAGCTCAGCCCCGAGCCGGTTCGCGTGCGCACGCATAATCTGCTGACATCGGGCGACGGCAGCTATTCGCTCAAATGGGGATCGACCAACGCCTATACCGAGGATGCCGATGGCAACCCGGTCTATGACTGGACCATCATGGACCGCATCTTCGACGCCTATGTCGAGGCCGGCAACATCCCCCTCGTGCAGGTCGGCTTCATGCCGGAGGCGCTCTCCGTCGATCCCGGCCCCTATCGGCACAGCTGGTCGCTGGAAGACCGCTACGCGACGATCATGACCGGCTGGGCCTCGCCGCCCAAGGACCTCAAGAAGTGGGGCGACCTCGTCCACGCCTGGGCTCGTCATCTCGCCGATCGCTATGGCGAGGATGTCGTCCGCGGCTGGCCATGGGAGGTCTGGAACGAGCCGGACGGGCACTACTGGAAGGGGACGGTCGAGGAATTCTGCGCGATGTACGCGGTCACCGCCCGCGCGCTCAAGGATGCCCTGCCGGGCGTCCGGGTCGGAGGGCCGCACACCTGCGGCGCCTTCAACAACCCGAAGGCACAGGCGTTCCTGCGGGCGTTCCTTCAATTCATAGTCGAGACCGACACGCCGATCGACTTCATCGCCTTCCACGCCAAGGGCAATCCGGTGGTCTGGCAGGATCATGTCCGCATGGGCCTGCACAAGCAGCTGCGCGACATCGAGGCGAACCTCGCCATCGTCAACGAGTTTCCGACGCTGCGCCATCTGCCGACGGTGATCGGCGAGTCCGATCCCGAGGGCTGCGCGGCCTGTTCGGCCCGGGTGCACCCGCAGAACGGCTATCGCAATGGCCCGCTCTACGGCGCCTATGTCGTCGAGAGCATGATCCGGACCTATGAACTCTCGCGCCGCGCGGATGTCGAGATCGAGGGCGCCGTGACCTGGGCGTTCCTGTTCGAGGACCAGCCCTGGTTCGACGGCTTCCGCGACCTCGCGACCAATGGCGTCGACAAGGCGGTGCTGAACGGCTTCCGCATGCTCGGCAAGCTCAAGGGCGAATGGATCGCCGCGAAGAGCGATCATGCGGTCGACATCGAAGCCATCATGCTGCACGGCGTGCGCGACACGCCCGACGTCAATGCCGTCGCAACGCGCGACGAAGGCGGCGTCAGCGTGCTGGTGTGGAACTATCATGACGACGATGTCGAGGACGGCGCGGCCACGGTCACGCTCAACCTCGCCAATCTCAAGCCGGGCAGCCACAAGCTGACGCATTACCGGATGGACAAGGACCATTCAAACGCGTTTGGCGAGTGGCAGAAGATGGGCTCGCCGCAGACGGTCACCGGCGCCGATTTCGAGCGGCTGGAAGCCGCCGGGAAGCTCGCCGTGCTCGAAACAAGCACAGTGACGACCGACGGGGTCCTGACCCTGACGACCGATCTGCCGCGCCAGGGCGTCTCGCTGTTCCGCATCGACTATTGATGCGGAACCTGATCGCGCCCGCCGCCCTCCCCGGCGGGCGCGATCACTTTTCAACGAGTTCGATATAGCGCCGCTTGCTCGGCTGGAGGTGGTCGACGCAGAGCTGCGCCAGCACCCAGTTGTCGCGGCCGGACAGCATGTCGATCATGAGCTTGTGATGGCTGTGCGAAATGTCGAGCGCTGCGCGGTCTGACATGGAATTCGCACGCACCGGCAGGCTGTAGCGCATATAGAGTTCGATCGTCTGCACGAGATATTTGTTGCCGCAGGCGCCGAACAGCGTGAGGTGGAAGCGGTCGTTGGTCTCGTGCACGCCGCGCAGATAGCCGCTCTCGATATGCTCGCCATGCTCTTTGTGGATCAGCAACAGCGTCTCGATGAGGCTCTTTGGCGCCGGCAGCGGGATCAACAGGGCCGCCTGGCGCTGGACCAGTTCGCGCACATCATAGATCTGGCGGACTTCGGAGGGCGTCAGCGAGCGGACGGTTGCGCCTTTGTTGCGCTCGCGGACGATGATGCCCATCTGCTCGAGCTGCACCAGAGCCTGCCGGACGAAGTGGCGGGTTACGGGAAAACGCGAAAGCAGGGAGTCCTCGGTGAGGCGCGCCCCCGGTGCGAGGCGGCCGAAGATGATGTCCTCCTCCAGCGCGCGGACGATACGGATGTCCTCGTGCTCGCCGTCCAATGAACCATCCAGATCGATCATCGATGCTATCCGCTTGTCCGGTTCGTGCCGGCCGCTACGCCGCTCAACGCATCTTCGCCTCGAAGCCACTGCGGGCATAAGCAGTCTCAACCAGCCGCAGGGTTTCCAGATTGTCCTCCGGGCCGGTTTCAAACGCCGCGCCCGATCTCGTCTGTTCTACAAAGTGGCGGATCGCGGCGCCATAGGCCGCTTGATAGCTTTCGCCGGCATCAAAGGCCTCATGCCGTGGATTCTTGCCGACCAGGCGAAGGTCGGCGCCCTCCAGAAGGATCGTGCCCTTTGTGCCGTGTACAAGGAGGTGGTCGATAGGCGCCGGCGGCGCGCCATGGACGGCGAGATTGCCGGAGATCGAAAGCGGCACGCCATCGCCGCGTCGGGCCAGCGTGAGAATGGCGCTGTCTTCGCCGATGATCTCGTCATTGCTCCGACCGAGCCGGGCTGCGACCAGATCGAATTCGCCGAAAAGAAAGCGCAGCGTGTCGAGATGATGGATGAGCACTTCCATCACCAGCAGGCGATCAAGCGAGCGGAAGAAGGGCTGGCGGACCAGCGCCGGCCTCGCGCCATCGGGCCCCGGCAGCATGCCGCTCGAATGAAATTCGAAACGGATCGAAACGATTTCGCCGACGAGATCTTCGCGCAGCCAGGAACCGAGCCGCCGATAATAGGGCCGGAAACGCCAGTTCTCGTGCACCATCAGCGGCACGCGACCCCGGGTCTCCGCGACCAGGGCCTCGGCCTCGGCGAGATCGACGCCGAGCGGCTTCTGGCAGAGCAGCGCCAGGCCCCGTTCCGCGCCGGCGCGTATATGAGGCGCATGATGCTGTCGCGGCGAACAGATATCGAGGGCATCCAGTTCGGCCGCGCCCAGCATTGCCTCGATCGTATCGAAGCAAGCTCCGATCCCGAAGGCCTCGGCGCGGGCAGCAGCGGCGTCATGGTCGGGATCGCAGATCGCGACCACCTCCGCCCCATCGACCGCCGACCAACCCGGGAGGTGATATTGGGTCACCCACCCTGCGCCCACCATGCCCACACGCACGACCCGCTCCTGCCTTGTCAATAATTCTGGCGCCGAACTTCGCGCCTCCGCGATCCAAACTATCGCGCAGTTTGCGCATTTAAAAGGGAAAACTCAGGCATAGGCCGTTGTCGCGCTTTAGCTCGCTGGATCATTATTGACAATAATCGCCATCGCTGTAGGAATGGGTGGACGAAATCGCGGTGATCCGCGCGAGGGAGATCGAGGGTGACGCGCGGGCTTCGCAGACGGCTGACGAGTTATGGCGACCAGGACTTCTCGCTGTTCCTGCGCAAGGCCTTCATCAAGGCGATGGGCTATTCCGACGATGCCCTGGATCGGCCGATCATCGGCGTCGCCAACACTTATTCCGACTACAACCCCTGCCATGGCAATGTCATGCAGCTGATCGAAGCCGCCAAGCGCGGGATCATGCTGGCCGGCGGCATGCCGATGGTGTTTCCGACGATATCGATTCACGAGAGCTTCGCGGCGCCGACCTCGATGTTCCTTCGCAACCTGATGGCGATGGAGACGGAGGAGATGGTGCGCGCGCAGCCGATGGATGCCGTCGTGCTGATTGGCGGCTGCGACAAGACCATTCCGGCTCAGGTTATGGCCGCGGCTTCCAGCGAGGTGCCGGCGATCATCCTGCCGACCGGCCCCATGGAAACCGGGCATCATCGCGGCGAGCGGCTTGGCGCCTGCACGGATTGCCGCAGGCTCTGGGGCCAGTACCGGGCCGGCCAGCTGGACGACGCCGAACTCGGCGAGATCAATGGCCGCCTCGCCAGCTCCGTCGGCACCTGCACCGTCATGGGCACCGCCAGCACGATGGCCTGCCTCGTCGAAGCGATGGGGCTGGCGCTGCCGATGTCCGGATCGGCGCCGGCGACCTCGGCCGAGCGCATCCGCATCGCCGAGGAAACGGGCCGCGTCGCAGTCGCCATGGCCGAGGCCGGCGTGACGACGGCCGAGGTGCTGACGCCGGCTGCGCTGCGCAACGGTCTCGCCGTGCTGCAGGCGCTGGGCGGCTCGACCAATGCCGTCGTGCATCTGGCGGCGATCTATGGCCGGCTCGGCCGGCGGCTCGACATGGACGAACTCGACGCCCTCGGCCGCGCCGTGCCGGTCCTGGTCGACCTGAAGCCGTCCGGCGTCGCCTATATGGGCGAGTTCCACGCGGCCGGCGGGGTGCCGCGGCTTTTGTCGGAACTCACCGATGTCGTCGACCTCGCCGCGCCACTCGCTTTCGGCGGCACGCTGGGCGATTGCGTGGCGAGCCTGCCGCCGCGCTATGAGCATCAGATCATCCGCAGCCGCGACAATCCTGTGTCGGCGGATGGTGCGCTCGCAGTGCTCTCCGGCAATCTGGCGCCGCGCGGCGCCGTCATCAAGCATTCAGCCGCCGACCCGAAACTGCAGGTCCATGAAGGCCGCGCGATCGTATTCGATTCGGTGCGCGACATGACCGAGCGGCTCGACGACGAGACGCTGGGCATCGCCGCAGACGATGTGCTGGTGCTGCGCAATGCCGGGCCGCGCGGCGCGCCGGGCATGCCCGAGGCCGGCTATATTCCGATCCCGCGCTATCTGGCGCGCCAGGGCGTCAAGGACATGGTGCGGATCTCGGACGCGCGCATGAGCGGCACCGCCTTTGGCACGGTCATCCTGCATGTCATGCCGGAATCGGCGGCCGGAGGGCCGCTTGCCGCCGTGAGGACCGGCGACCGCATTCGCCTTGATGTACCGGCCCGGCGGATCGAGCTCCTGATCGAGCCCGAGGAGCTGGATCGGCGCATGGCCGCGCTCCCCGCACCCGCACCGTCGCCGGCGCGCGGCTATGCCCGCCTCTATGACCAGCATGTGCTGCAGGCCGACGAAGGCGCAGATTTCGATTTTCTGACGGGCCAGCCGCATGGCTGATGTCGAAGAAGCGCGGCTTTGCCTGCCGCCGCGCCCGCTGCGCAATCCCGGGCGTCTGCAGCTGCCAGAGGGAACATGCGACTGCCATCTGCATGTCTTTTCGGCCGGCGCGCCGCTGGCGAACCCGCGCAGCTATACGCCGCAAATGCTGGGGATCGAGGCGTGGCTGGCCGTCGCCGAGAGCTTCGGCATTGCGAGGGGCGTCATGGTGCAGCCGAGCGTCTACGGCCTCGACAATCATGTCCTACTTGACGCCCTCGCCGCCCATTCGGGACGACTGCGCGGCGTTGTCGTCGTGGATGCAGCGATAAGCGACGAAGCGCTCGATGCGCTCGACCTCTCCGGCATCCGCGGCGTCCGCATCAACCTCCGCAACAAGGCCGGTATCGGTCTGGACACGGCCGAGGCCTTGGCGCCGCGCATCCGCGCCCGCGGCTGGCACCTGCAATTCCAGGTCGGCCCCGACGAGATCGACAGCGTCGCCGCGCTGGCGGTCCGCCACGACATCGGCGCCGTGATCGATCATTTCGCCTTCATGCCGCTCGATACGCCTGCACGGGCATTGGCAAGCCTGCAGCGCGCGCTCGATGATCACCGCGTTCACGTCAAGATCTCGGCGCCCTATCGGCTCGGCGGCAGCGCCGCACCGGAGCGTTACGCCGCCGTTGTCGGGGCGCTCGCCGGGAGCCATCCGGACAGTCTGCTCTGGGGCAGCGACTGGCCGCATACGGAGCTGTTCGAGACCGTGCCGGAAGAAGACGACCTCGTCGCCCTGGCGCTCGACGCCTTGCCCGCCGCCACGCATGGCCGCGTGTTCGTCGAAAACCCTGCCCGCCTCTATTGGACACGCTGACCGCAAGCCCGGAGCCAACCGATGCCGCTTCTGACCGAAGACGCCAAGGGCGTCTACGTCATCGCCGTTACGCCCTTCAAGGATGATGGTGCGATCGATACCGACAGCATCGACCGGATGGTCGATTTTTACGAAGGCGCCGGCGCGACCGGCCTTACGATCCTTGGCCAGCTCGGCGAGGCGCCCAAGCTGACAGCCGAGGAATCGCGGGCCGTGGCCCGCCGCGTCATCGACCGCGTTGCCGGCCGCCTCCCCGTCGTGGTCGGGGTGTCGGCGCCGGGCCTCGCCCCGATGCGCGAACTTGCGGACCAGGTGATGGAGATGGGCGCGGCCGGGGTGATGGTTGCCCCGCCGTGGACGCTGAGGACCGACGACCAGATTTATGGCTATTACAGCTCGGTCGCGGAGGCGCTCGGCCAGACGCCCTTCGTCCTGCAGGATTATCCGCTGACGACCAATGTCTCCATCGCCGTCAAGGTGATCGACCGCATCGTCCGCGACGTTCCCACTTGCGTCATGCTCAAGCACGAAGACTGGCCGGGCCTTGCCAAGATCAGCGCGCTCCGGGCAACGAGCGACAAGGGCGAGACGCGGCGGATTTCGATCCTCTGCGGCAATGGCGGCCTGTTCCTGCCTGAGGAGATGGGACGCGGCGCTGACGGCGCCATGACCGGCTTCTGCTACCCGGAAATGATGGTCGGCGTTGTCGAGGCCTATGCACGCGGCGATGCGGAACGTGCGCATGACCTCTTCGATGCCTATCTTCCGCTGGCCCGCTACGAGCAGCAGCAGGGCATCGGACTCGCCTGCCGCAAATATGTGCTGGCGAAGCGCGGCGTCATCGCGTCGGACAAGCAGCGGCGACCCGGCTCGGCGCTTTCCAAGTTCGACGTCGCCGATATCGAAAGGCTGCTCGCGCGCCAGAGCCGGCGCCTCGCGGAGATTGCGGCATGAAGCTTGGTATCGAAGGCAAGAGGGCGCTGGTACTCGGCGCCAGCAAGGGGCTCGGCGCGGCGGTTGCCGTCGCGCTCGCCAATGAGGGAGCCGAGGTCATCGGCGCTTCGCGCTCGACCGACGCCATCGCGGCGCTCGGCCAGCGGCTGGAACCCGGCGCCACCGGCAGCATTCGCGCCGAGCGGCTCGACCTTGCCGATGCGGCATCCGTCGAGGCGCTGATCGCCGCCTGCCTCGCCGCAGGCGGCATCGACATCCTCGTCAACAATTCGGGCGGCCCGCCGCCGGCCGAGGCGAAGGACCTGACGACCGACCTGCTGACGAAGCAGTTTGCCACCATGGTCACGCCGCTCGTCACCATTGCCAACGCGCTGCTGCCCGGCATGATCGAGCGCCAATGGGGCCGGATCGTCACGCTGACCTCGTCCGGCGTCGAGGCACCGCTGCCGCGGCTTGCCCTCTCCAACGCGCTGCGCCAGGCGCTGGTCGGCTGGAGCAAGACGCTGGCCTCCGAGGTCGCGCCGCACAATGTCACGGTGAACGTCGTCGTCCAGGGCCGCATCCACACCGACCGGGTCGATGAACTCGACGAAGCCACGGCCAGGCGGCTCGGACAGCCTGTCGAGACGGTTCGCGCGAATTCGATCGCCGCGATTCCGGCCGGACGCTACGGCAGGCCGGACGAACTCGGTGATCTCGTGGCCTTCCTCGCCAGCGACCGCGCGTCCTATATCACCGGCAGCCTGGTCCGCATCGATGGCGGCCTGCTGAAGTCGATCTGACCTGGGCGGCACGAGTGCTGACGTCGCCGGCGTCAGTCCTTGCCGAGCACGGCGCGGACATCTTCGTCGGCGTGCTGCAACAGGACCTGCACGGCCTTGTGCGCGCGTTCGGGATCGCGGGCGCGAATGGCCTCGAAGACGTCCCGGTGCTCCTGCAGGCAGTGCTGGTGATGGAAGTTTGAGCTCGAAAGTTTGAAGCTCATCTGGAAATACTGACGGAAAAGGTTCGCGAGCGGCGCCATGAACAGATTGTTCGAGGCGACATAAAGCGCGGTGTGGAAGGCAACGTCGCCTTCGATCCACTTCGCGAAATCGGCCTTTGCCTGCGACATGACTTCGAGCGCCGCTTCGAGCGCATAGAGCTGTTCGAGCGTCGCCCGCCGGGCGGCCTCGGCGGCCGCCGCGGGCTCGACTGCGCTCCGGAACGCGAACAGATGCTGCAGGATCGCATCGGCATCGTCGCTTTCCTGGATCCAGTTGAAGATATCCGGATCGAGGAAATTCCACTCCGCCGTCGGCAGCACCCAGGTACCGATACCTGAGCCGGTGCGCAGCAGACCCTTGGATGCGAGAAGCTTGACCGCCTCCCGCACCACGGTCCGGCTGACGCCGAAACGGCTGCAGAGTTCCGGCTCGGCGGGAATGAGATCGCCAACGGCCAGATGGCCGCCGACGATTTCGGTTCCAAGCGCGGTTGCAACGGTCAGATGCAGCCGGGAGCGCGATTGGCGAGGCGATCTGTCGAGGGTCGATGCGTCCATGCGTCCGTTCACTCCGCGTTCCAAATTCCCTGCTTCAGACGCCGGCCTCGAGCGCCTGCGAGAGAATGGTCTGGCACACGCGCATCGTCTTCACCGTGTCCCGGAAAGGTGACGAACAGCTGTCGGAGCCCGACTTCAGCGAATCGATGAACTCCCGATTCTTCGCGGCAAAGCCGCCGAAGACGAAGTTGTCATCGCTTCCCGCTGCTTCCTGCGTCGTCAGCGTCTCACCCTTGTAGTTGTTGTCGAGATAGAGCTTGGCTTCGGCTTCGACCTCGACATCTGCATAGCCACCCTGGACATGCATCTGCGTGCGGAAAACACGCCGTCCGGATGCCCAGTTGCAGACGACATAGCACGTCGCGCCAGTGTCGAAATGCAGTGTCGCGCCGAACCAGTTGATATCGGGAACGCCGATGCGTCGGCACTCGCTCTCGACCTTCACCACTTCGCCACCACAGATCCAGCGCGCGGTGTCGATGGCGTGGGTGCCGTCGTCCATCATCCGGTCACGGGCAATCAGCATCGGCGTCACGTCGCATTTGAAGAACTCGACGACCCCGTGAATGATAGGCCCCTTTTCAAGCAGTCGCGCCTTGATCTTCCGCAAGATCGGCGCCGTTCGCCGCTGGTGGCTGACCTGGGTGATCACTCCCTTCGAATCCGCGAGATAGGCCAGGGCTTCGGCCTGGTGGGTCGTCAGCCCCATCGGCTTCTCGATATAGAGGTTGAAGCCGTTCGTGAGGCACCAGTGCCAGATCGGATACATGATTTCCGGCTGACCGATGACATAGACGCCATCGGGACGCAGATCATTGAGGATGGACTGGTAGTCGGTGTCGAGCGACGTCAGAAAACGCGCCGAGGCGGGAATGCCGAACCGGTCGCAGGTCGTGTTGAGACGCTCCGCCCGCGTTTCGATCACACCGACGATCTCGACGTCGTCGAACGAGGCCAGCGAGGGATAATGGACATTGTTGGCCATGTTGCCGGCGCCGATGATGGCGATGCGCACCTTGCGGTCCGTGATCATGCTCTTGCTCTCCTTTGCCATCACCGTGCCCGGGCCGCGTCGACCAGGCCGCGCAGATAGGCGACATCGGTCGCGAGGAACGGCAGAACGTCGTCGCCCATGCGCTGCGGTTCGCCCTTCGGGTCGGTGTATTCGCCGGGCAGCACGAAGGTGCCGGTGAAGCCACGCTTGTGCAGATCCTGCACCAGCCCGGACCACGAATAGCCGCCGTGGCGGCCGGTGGTCCAATGTGTCCGGAACACCGCCTCGGCCTCTTCAGGTCCGTTGATGCGTTCGCGATAGGCGTTCTTGAAATTGACGAGGTTCGCCATCCGCTCCCAGAGCAGATCGACCGACAGTTCGGTCGGCTCGCCGGCAACCGCGCAATGCGCCATGTCGAGAATGGCGCAGACATGCTTCGGATCGAACGGCTCCATCAGGTGATAGAGGCCGATGGCGCTGCCGATGCAATTGCCCGAATGGTTCTGCACGCCGATGCGGACGCCCGTCTCGTCAAGCAGCGGAATCAGTGCCTCATAGGTGGCGCGGCTCTGCCGGATCGTGTCCGCGAAGCGGGCCTTGCCGAGATCGACGCCGACCATCGTGCGCAAGAGGTCGATGCCGTTGTCGCCGCAGGCCCGGATGATTGCCTCGTCCAGTGGCGCCGCCACGCTGCAGATCGACAGGCCGCGGCTCCCCAGCACGCGCACCACCTCGGGAAGCGCGGTTGCCACGGTCGCCGGCGTCACCTGATAGCCGGGGCGGATCGGCAGCTCGATCGCCTCGACGCCGAGCGCCGCCATGCGGTCGGCGACGGCCTCGATGGCATCGTTCCACGGCTTGGTGAACACCGCCAGCTTGATGTCAGTCATCTCACTCTCCAGAAACTGCGGCCAGCGGCCGCTTGTCGGTTCGGCCCGTCGGGCCCGGACCCCGCCGCGAAGGCGAGGCAAAAATGCCTGCGTCAGACCATGCGCATCGACATGCCGCCGTCGATCGCCACGGTCTCGCCGGTGATGAAGTCGTTCTCGGCCAGCTGGACGATCAGCGCGGCGACGTCCTCCGGCCTGCCCTCGCGGTGGAGCGGGATCCGGTTGGCCAGATTGTTCTGGCGGGCCGTCTCGGTCATCGCATTCTGGAACGGGGTTCGGATGATGCCGGGCGCCACGCAGTTGACGCGGATATTCTCGTCGGCGTGGTCACGAGCAAGCGCTCGCGCCATCTGGATCAGCGAAGCCTTCACGACCTGATAGGCGACCGTGCCAGGACACCCGCGCAGCGCAGCCGCCGACGACAGGAAAGTGACCGATCCGCCGGCCCTTGCGAGCTGCGGATGGGCGGCGCGGAACAGGTGAAAGGCGGAATGGACATGAACCTGGAACGCCTCCAGCCACGCCTCCGGGGTGATCTGCAGCGCCGTTCCGGGCGCGGGACCGCCCGCCGAATGCACGACGACATCCAGCCGCCCGAATGCGGCAACCGTCGCCTCGATCAGCGCCGGAGCGGTAGGCGGCAGCGCGATATCCCCTGCAAGGAAAATGCAGCGGGCACCCTTCGCCGCGCCGATGCGATCGAGCTCATCGAGCAGTTCCGGCCGCTCGCGGCGTGCGCTGATCGCGACATTGACGCCTTTAGCAAGCAGAGCGCGGGCTGTTGCAAGGCCAATTCCGGACGTGCCGCCGGTAACCACGGCCGTGGAACCCATGAGTTCAGGCAAAGTGAGGTCTCCATTCGATCTCGAGCGAGCCGGCGAGCGCCAGCATCACTTCTCGGCAAAGGCGGTCAGGCCCGAAACGATGTAGCGCTGGGCAAACAGGTATCCGATCACCACGGGCGTCACCGTGATCAGCGTGGCGGCGAACAGCGAGGTGTAGGACGTCGCCTGATCCGGCCCGAAGAAGGTGAAGAGGCCGACGCTCGCGACGGCGACATTCTTGTTACTGGCGATGACGAGCGGCACGAGGAACTCCGACCATGCCGAGACGAAGACCAGGAAGCCGGCAACCGACAGCCCGGGCAGGCTGAGCGGTATGATTACGCTCCAGAAGGTCCGCCATTTCGAGCAGCCATCGATCGCCGCCGCCTCGTCGAGGGCGCGCGGCACGGTGTCGAAGAACCCCTTGAGCACCCAGATCGTGATCGGGATATGCGTTGCCGTATAGATCAGGACCAGCCCGGTCAGCGTATTCAGAAGACCAAGGCTGCTCATGATCATGTAATAGGGTACGATATTCACGGTGCTCGGGATCAGCTGCAGCCCGAGCAGGCCGATCATCATCGCTTCCTTGCCCTGGAAGTCCCATCGGGACAGCGCATATCCGGCAAGGCCACCAAGAAACAGCGTCAGCAGCACCGTGAAGAATGCGACGACAATCGTATTCCAGATGTAACGCCCGAATTCGAGCCGGGTGAAGATGTCGACGAAGTTCTGCAATGTCGGCGATCTCGGCCAGATCGTCGGCGGATAGGTGAACAGTTCGTTTGGGTTCTTGAAGCCGCCGAACAGCGCCCATGACAGCGGCAGGATGATTGCGGCCGCCAGCACGGGATAGAAGATGTAGGCGATCGGGCTCGGCTCCAGCGGGCGTCTCGCCCGGCCGCGCCAGAACAGCCGGCGGTTTGTCGCGACGGAAATGTCAGCCACGTTCAGCCCTCCTGCGAGGCTTCAGAACCGAGAGATAGAGAACGATCAGGACAAGGTTGGCGACCAGCATCACCGTGCCGATGGTGGCGCCATAGCTGATGTCGAGTTGCAGGAACGACTGCTTGTAGAGCGAGATCGCGATGAGTTCGGTCGCATTTCCCGGCCCGCCGCCCGTGAGCGCCAAGGGAATGTCGAGGCTGTTCAGCGCGCCACCCGTGCCCATGATCAGGCAGATCAGGATGATCGGCCGCAGCATCGGCACGGTGATGTAGCGAAAGCGCTGCCAGCGCGTGGCCCCGTCGATCGCGGCCGCCTCATAGACATCGCGCGGCAATGTCTGCAGGCCGCCGAGAAGCACGATTACCGCGAAGGGAATGCCGCGCCATGTGCAGACGCCGATCAGGATCGCCATCGCCAGCGCCGGATCGGCAAACCAGGACATTTGGCTGATGCCGACCAGCGAGAGCAGATAGTTGGCGATGCCGAGCCGGCTGCCGCCGAAGATCTGCGCGAAGACGAGCCCGACCACGACCGACGGCAGCACCCAGGGCAGGATGGTGATCGAGCGCATCAGGCGATGGCCGATCAGCCGCTGGTCGAGCAGGATCGCCACGGCGAGGCCGATGACGACCTGCAGGATCACCGAGGTCGCGACGAAGGTCAGCGTGTTGCGCGCGACCAGGCCGAGATCGTTCCACGTGAAGAAGCGGACATAGTTGTCCAGCCCGACGAAGGACGATCCGACATAGCCGAGGTTGAGATTGGTGAGGCTGATATAGACGCCATAAAGGGCCGGGAACAAAGTCAGCGCGAGGACGAAGGCGACGCCCGGCAGAATGAAGAAGAAATAGCCGTTGATCTGGAACCGGCTGGCGCGACGGCGCGGGACGCGCGTCTGCAGCACGGCGGCATGGTCGAGGTCAGTCATGATGATACCTCCGGGGCGGAGACGCGGCGGTCTCCGCCCGCTCGATGGGCCTAGCGCCCCTTCTGACGCTCATATTCAGGCATCACGGCATCCCGGGCCGCCGCCACCGCGTCGGCTGGCTTGACCTGGCCGCTGATCACGCCGGCGAGCTGTGCCGAGACCGCTGAGGAGATGGTGTTGTAGATCGGCACGGCAGGCCGGGTCTGCATCTCGCCGTCATACATCCGCTTGTAGCTCTGCATCAGCGGATTGGTCGCAAAGAACGTGTTGTCCTTCCAGATCGAGTTGCGCACCGGCAGCGCGCCAAGCACCTCATTCACCTGGCCCAGGTTCTTCGGCGATGTCATGAACTCGATGAATTTCCAGCCAGCCGCCGCTCGTTCCGGATCCTTGGCCGTCAGCGCATAGGCGAAGCCGCCGAGAATGGTCACCGGCTTCTTGCCGCCGGGCATGGGATAAGGCGCGACGGCCAGATCGTTGGCGAGCTCAGGCATCTCGCTCCACATCTGCTTGACGCCGGAGGAGCTGAAGCCGATGGCGAAGGCTTCGCCGCCATAGAAGAAGGGCTTCAGTCCATTCTCATCCATGGTCGTGACGCTGGCCGGCATGACACCGGCGGCGGCCATGTCGCGATACATCTGATAGACGTCGGCGAGATACTTCCCGTTGTCGCCTTCGAAGAAGACAGGCGCGCCCTTCTCGTCGACGAGCTTGCCGCCCAGTCCCCAGAAGATGCTGAGCATATGCATCGTCGAGGGCTCTTCATTGGCCTTGGCAGGCACCATCTCAGCGCCGATGCCCTTTTCCTTCAGCGCCTTGCCGGCGGCCATGAACGCGTCGAACGTCGCCGGAAATTCCGTCAATCCGGCGCTGGCGAGCATGCTCGGCCGGTAGAGGAGGCCACGCATGCCGGTCTGGAACATGATGCCGTACGGCTTGCCGTCGATGGTCTCGGCCGCGATCACCGCCGGATGAAAATCGGCGCGATCGGATTCGGGCCAGACCGCATCGAGCGGCTGCAGCACATTCGACTGCACCAGGCGCGCGATCCATTGGCCGTCGACGATCGTGACGTCGGGCAGCCCGTTCGAAGCCGCGACGGTCAGCAGCTTCTGCAGACCGGCCGGACCCGGATCCAGAACTTCATAATTGAGCGTGATGTCGGGGTTCTGCTTCTGGAACTCCGCATAGAGCTTCTTGAAGAGATCGGCGCCCGGAATGAAACCGGACGACGGCGAATAGACGGCCGGCGCAAAGACGTTCAATTCGAGGGCAGCGGCCTCGTCGGCCATCCAGAGCGGGCCGGCGGCCAAAGTCGCGGCGACGGCAATTGTGCCAATCCTTGAAAGCATGGGGTCCTCCTCCTCTCGGGCGCGGCATGACCGGCTGCTGTGCCGGTCCGCCGTCTCTCTGCCCTGGCGCTGAAACTGACCCGGCGAAGACCGAGCGTCAAGAACATAATATGTTTGACGCTAAAGATATGACGTATGATGTTGGTGACGGGTTCGAACTTTGGAGGAGAGCGAAGTGACGGATTTGGCGTGCGCGCATTGCCGGGGAACCAATGAGGACAGGCTTTGGTCCGGAGACCTCTACCGGGTGGTTCTCGTGCATGAGACCGGCTTCGAAGGCTGGGCGCGCGTGATCTGGAACACGCATGTCACCGAGATCACCGATCTCCCGGCGCCGCAGCAGAGCATGGCTCTGCAAGCCGTTCTGGCTCTGGAGCGGGCCCTGCGCGCCGAACTTGCGCCCGACAAGATCAACATCGCGTCATTGGCGACGGGCATGCCGCATCTTCATGTGCACGTCATCCCGCGCTTCCGCGATGATCCGACCTTCCCGGAACCAGTCTGGCTGCCCGCGCAGCGCAGCAGCGCCCGGGTGCTTCCCGAAGGCTTCGCGGACCGGATGAAGAGCCGGTTGGCGGAGGAGCTCGGCCTGTCCGGTCCGCTCTAGTATCAGCACACAGCGCACGCCCAGCGCGGGACCGCCAAGGCATTCCCGTGACGGTCTCGGGCGGCGGCAAGACGTCGCGCGCGACAGGGTGGCAGGTCCGGCCTTCCCGCAGGCGTCGGATTGGCCTCCAGCCGCGCGATATGGCATTGATTTCGGCAATTTCGCAGATAGCCCGAACATGGCGGCCGTCGGCGCGACGATCATCGCTGCGAAACGGGCACGACACGTCGGAGGCCCCCTTTCGGTGACCAACCCATTCGTTCGGACATGGTTTGTGTTCGAGAGGGCGGAATAGAGGGCCCCTGAAGCTTGGCGGGACCTTGATGTTACGCCAAGGACCCTTGCTCCGTCGAAACGTCGACGAAACGCGCCCATGGCTGCCGGACGCAACGCGCATCCTGGAAAGCCCGTCGAGCGCCGCCGGCAGCGGTGCAGTTTTCAGATTCAAGGTCGCTGTGCGTCGCGATCGTTGCGGGTGAGCGTCTCACCATTGGCACATCCCATGAGGCAGTCCGCGTCGCAGTCGCCTCGGACCACTGCCCCTCACGGCCGTCGACATGGTCATCGCCGCCGAGCCCGCAGATTTCGTCCTTACCGTCAAGGCCCGCGACGCAACCTTGACTGATGAAAAATCTGGTCAGATCGTCGAGGCGACGCTATCTCTTGGTCGGCCAGCGGCATATACGCAGGGATCCAGGCTGACCACGTTCCCAAATTGCCCGCAAGACCAAATTGTCCGTTTTGCGGTCGTTGAAATTCCCGGTGCTAACGCTACCGCAAAAGGCCTTCTGTGTGTCCATGGCGCCAGAATTGATACACAAGATCCTCATCGTCGACGACAGTTCGACCAACCGGCGCATCTATTCGAGCCTGGCGAAGCAGCTCGATTCCACTCTGGAGATCCGCGCTTTCGGGAATCCGCGCGAGGCTCTTGACTGGCTGGAAGAGAATACGGTCGATCTGATCATCACCGACTACAAGATGCCCGACATTTCCGGTGCCGAGCTGACTGCAGCCATTCGCAGCAACGCCCATAATCGCGACGCCCCGATCATCGTCATCACGGCCTATGACGATCACCAGTTTCGGGTGACGGCGCTTGAGGCCGGAGCGACGGATTTCCTGCTGAGCCCCGTGGACCATGTCGAATTTCTGGCTCGGGCCAAGAACCTTTTGAAACTCAGGATGCAGCAGCTCCTGCTCGCCAAGCGCGCCGACATCCTCGAGATCACCCTGAACGCCAAGGAGCAGTTGCTGCGGGAGAGCCGCGAGGCGCTTGCCCAGGTCATCGACACGGTACCGGCAATGATCAGCGCAACCGACCGCGACGGCCGTTGCGTCTTCGTCAACGCGCATCAGGCTGCGTTCCTCGGCAAGGCCCCGGGAGACCTCGTCGGCCAGCCCATCGAGACTCTCATGGGCGAGGAGCGGGCTCTCATCAGCCGCCGGCTCGACCAGTTGATTCTAAAAACGGGGCGTCCGATCTCGTCACGCCAGGAGGATGTCCTGGCGCCCAACGGCGAGAGCCGCATCTATCTGACGAGCAAGGCCCCGCTCTATGATGGAAATGGCGAGATCGCGAGCGTTCTCTCCACATCGATCGACATCACCGATCAACGCCATGCGGAGCGGCGCCTGCTCCATCTGGCGAACCATGATCCTCTGACGGGCCTGCCCAACCGGCCGATGCTTCGTGACCATCTGCGGCGCGAACTTGCGCGCGGACGGAGGGGCGACCAGAATTTTGCCTTGCATTTCATCGATCTCGACCGGTTCAAGGCGGTCAACGATGCGCACGGCCATCATTGGGGCGACGAGTTGCTGCAGCGCGTCGCCGCAGCCCTGTCGGGTCTCGTCGGCGAACGTCACACGGTCGCGCGCCTCGGCGGCGACGAATTCGCCGTGCTTCAGTCCGATATCAACAGTGCGGAAGACGCAGGCCGGATGGCGCAATCGATCCTCGATTTGCTGAACAGCGGCGACAGCAGCGCGTTTTCCCTGAATATCGGCGCCAGCATCGGCGTCACGATAGCCCCTCTCGACGGAACAGATCCCGACGAACTGCTGAAGAACTCCGATCAGGCCATGTATCTGGCCAAGTCGCTCGGCGGCAGTACATGGCGTCTGTTCGCGGCCGATATGCGTCCGCGGGCGAGCGAGACAGCGTATTTCGAGACCGAACTGCGGGGCGCGCTCTCACGCCAGGAATTCGTGCTGCATTATCAGCCGCAGATCGATCTCCACAGCAACAGGCTCGTCGGCGTGGAGGCCTTGTTGCGATGGCAGCATCCGCAGCGCGGCCTGTTGCCCCCCGGCGCGTTCCTCAGCCTGGCCGAGGAGACCGGCCTCATTCTTCCGATCAATGAATGGGTCTTGAACGAAGCGTGCCGCCAGGGGGCTGCATGGGACAGCTCAGGCCTTAGCGACCTGCGCGTTGCCGTCAACATGTCGCCCATTCAATTCAAACGTCAGGGTGTTGAAACCCTCGTCAAGGAAGCGCTTCTCAAGAGTGGCATGCGGGCCACATCGCTCGAGCTGGAACTGACGGAAGGGATCCTGCTGGGGAACGACGAACAGATCGTCAAGCAGATGAGCATTCTCCGCTCGCTGGGGGTCACCTTGTCGGTCGATGATTTCGGGACCGGCTATTCATCACTGGGCTATCTTCGCAGCTTCCCGCTGAACCGGCTCAAGATCGATCGGTCTTTCGTGCAGGATCTCGGCAGCGATCCCAGCGCTTTGGCGATTGTCCGCACCATCATCGACCTCAGCCACATCCTGCACCTGCAGGTTCTCGCCGAAGGTGTCGAGACGGGGCCCCAGTTGCAGCTTTTGCGCGATGAAGGGTGCGACGAGGTTCAAGGCTACTATTTCAGCCGGCCCGTTCCGGCTGACGAATTGGCCAATTGGGCTATACAGTTTGGCAGGAGGAACTCCGGACGGGGACAGGACCCGATGGAGAGCGAGCATGAGCGCATCGGCTAGAGTGCTCCAGCTGTTGGGCAAGCCGTCTCGATGGGCGGCTGCGAGACTCAAGGATCGGCCCGACAGCGAACACGAGATGAGCTACAACCGGCTTGCTTTTGCGACGGCCATCGTTGTCGTTCTGCTCTTCACGCGCCACACCGATGATCCTCCCTATGCTCTGGGGGTGATGGCGCTCTACATCTCCCTGGCGATCGGGGTGCTCAGCCATATCCTTTTCTTTCCCGGAGTGTCCCGGGCGCGGCGCATCTTCGCCTTGCTGATGGACTGCGGCTTTCTCTCCTGGCAACTGCATCTGGGAGCCGAAGTCGCTTCGCTCTTCTTTCCGATCTACCTCTGGATCATTTTCGGCAACGGATTCCGGTTCGGCCTGGCCTCGCTCGCCATCGCGATCCCGGTGGCGACGCTCTCGTTCGGCATCGTCGTGCTGACGACCTCGTTCTGGTCCGAGCAGTGGCACCTCTCGGCAGGGCTGCTCGGCGGGCTTGTCATCCTGCCGGCCTATGCCGGCACGCTGATCCGCAAGCTGTCCCAGGCAACGGAAGCGGCCGAGGAGGCAAGCCAGGCCAAGAGCCTCTTCCTGGCGAGCGTCAGCCACGAATTGCGAACTCCGCTGACCGCGATCGTCGGCATGACGGGATTGCTGCGCGGCACCACGCTCGCGCCCGAGCAGCGGGATATGGTCGAGACAGTGGACGTGGCGAGCCGTTCTCTGAAATCGCTGATCAACAGCCTGCTCGACCTCTCGCGCATCGAGGCCGGGCGCATGCCGGTTTCGAACGAGGCGGTCGACCTCGTGGGGCTGCTCGTCGATGTGCGCCGACTGGTGGAAAGTCAGATCCGGGATAAAGACCTGAGTTTCGACATCCATGTCACGGCGCGCACGCCGCTGCATTTGCTCGGCAGCCGGCAGCATCTGCACGAGATCCTGCTCAACCTTGTCGGCAATGCTGTGAAATTCACCCGAGACGGCGGCGTGACGATCGCGGTGGACGGCGAGCGACGGGACGACGGCAGCGTCAAACTGATGATGGAAATCTCCGACACCGGCATCGGCATAGCGCCGAAGGATCAGGCGCGGATCTTCGAGGATTTCACCCAGGCCAATCCCGGCATCATGAACCGGTTCGGTGGTACCGGCCTCGGCTTGGCCATCGCGCGTCGCCTGGTAGTCCTTCTCGGCGGAACGATCTCGGTCGAGAGTGTGCCTGGCGAAGGCAGCACCTTCCATTTCGACATTCTCGCCACGGCGCTGCCTGACGACGACATGGCTATCGATCAGCCATGGCGTGAACGTGGGGTGGTTCTCGTCTGCCGTGATACCGCGCCGCTGTCGGGCCTGCTGGCCACCCTCGATGGGCTTGGCGTCTTGCCGATGATCGCAGACCCGCGCATGGGGCCAGCGCGCATGTTCCCGCCGCAGGCCACCAATGCCGTTCGGCTGATCTTCGACGATCAAAGCGCCCATCTCCCGCTGTCACCCCCGGGCTTGTCCGGTCAGGCTCCGAAAGCCATTCTGATCCGGCCGCATGCCGCGTCGACCTTGCCGGATATGGCAATCCGCCGGCGCTACGCCGCACTGCTTTCCGAGAACCCGACAGCAGCGGAACTGCGTCACGCGATGACGCTGGCCTGCCGACTTGTCGCCCCGACGCCATCGGCTGTGCAGGCGCTTCCGCGAGCGGCGATTCCGATCCGCCGGCCCCGCCGGGTGCTGCTGGCGGACGACAATCGCATCAACCAGCGGGTCTTCTCCCGCATCCTGGAGGCTGCCGGCCATTCCGTGCGGATTGCGGAGTCGGGCGACCAGGCCCTCGACCTTCTGGAGGAACGGGCCGATCAATTCGACATCGTGCTGATGGACTTCAACATGCCCGACACTGACGGGCTGGAGGCTACAAAACTCTACCGCGTGACAGCCACGGGCGAACGGCGGCTCCCCATCGTCGGCTTGACGGCCGACGCGACGGCCCTGACCGACAGCCGCTGGCGCGACGCCGGCATGGATGACTGTCTCATCAAGCCAGTGGAGCCGGCCGCGCTCCTGGCCGTGATCGACAGCATGGCCCTTGATCGGCGCGAAGGCGGCAAGACCATCGCCATACGGCCGATGGTCATTCGCCCGCAGGCCTCCCCGAGCCTCGACGAGGTCGTGATCGAGAGGCTGCAAACGCTGGGAAGCCCGGAATTCGTGATCGAATTGATGGAAGATTTTCTGGCAGACGCCGAGGTCATTCTGGAAAGGCTGATCAAGAGCGCGGCCGATGGCGATCTGGAGACCTTTCGCAGCGATGCCCATGCCCTGCTGAGCAGTTCTGCCAATATCGGCGCCGTTGGTATCGGCTCGATCTGCTCGAGTTGGCGAGACCTGCGCGGCGACGCATTGAGGGCGAGTGCCTCGGACTTCACGCGCCAGGCGCGTGCCGAACTCAAGCGGACTCAGCGGGCCATGCGCGCCTATTCGGCGCGCGAAGCCGGCCTCGGATGAATCGTCGACGCGGCTGGATGCGGCAGGAGCGCATCCAGCCGTTTTGACGTCATTCAGCCGCCACGAGAGCCGGCGTTTGGGACTGAAGGCTCGCGAGCCGCCGGTTCTGCGCCGAGCAAAGCCGGTCCATCTTCCGCAGATCGGCCTCAGTCAGGTTCAGTGCCGCTTCGGCCCAGATGTCGACGACATCGATCAGTTCTTCGAGCGTCACCGGATTGACGCGCCGCCGCGCCCGATACATGGCCTGGTGGGCGTTGTGCTTGCGGTTGTGGCGAGCGATATAGTCAACCACAGCCGCCTGTCCCTCTCCGTCTTCCGCCAGGACATCGACGACCCCCATCTCATAGAGTTCTTCCGCCGTATGGATCCGGCCCGAGAGGATGAGCGCCTCCGCCTTGTCGCGGCTCATACGCCGTGAAAGGAAGCTGTATGCGCCCATGCCCGGGAACATATTGAAGAGAATTTCCGGCAGACCCATCTTCGCGCTGCGCTCGGCGACGATCAGATCGAACGACAGCGCATGCTCAAATCCGCCTCCCAGAGCATCGCCCTGCACCAAGGCCATGGTCACGATCGGCGCGTCGAAAGCCACGGCATTGCGATGGATGGCCTCGACCGCGACATGACCGTAATGCCGCATCGCCTCCAGGTCCCGGCTGCGGATCCGCTCGGCGAAATGACCTAGGTCGCCGCCGAGATTGTAGATCCCAGGTACGGCAGAAGCCATGACAAACCACGAGAAGGGCGCGGCCGCCTGGCTCGGCAGATTTCCGAAGGCGCGGGTGATGGAGCCCTGCATCCTGCTGATATCGTTCATCAACTCATGGGTGTAGGACGGCTTGTCCACCGGATCCATGAAGCACCAGCAGGTCGCTTCGCGCGTATCGATGCTGAGTTGAAGGTTGTCATAGCCGAGATCGCTGATCGCCCGCGCGGCCTGGACCATCGCCAGGTGCTGTTGATCAGCTCTGATTTCGTTCAGTACAATGGGCTCGTTCTTCGCCAGGATTGCAGACATGTTCTCTTTCCATCTTCTGAGTGAGGGAACGGCGTTCACACTGTGGAGGCCTGCCGGCATCGCGACCAGCAGATTAGCCTGAAGAGACACTACGATAAGTAGAAACGACGAACATGCGGTTACGAGCCGCGCACGAAGGCGACTCACTGCCTTGTGACCCGCATCGCGTGCAAGCTTGCATCGGGCGTCGCGGAAATATATATCTTTCTTCTAGCCTCCATGTTTTTCGAATATCTTGCAATATTTTCAATATCTCTGAATGTCATGCCAGATTTAATTTGGAATTAATTTCCATTAATTATCTTTTATCTATTGTTCTACTCATTATAATACTTATTTTTGCGACGATAATACGATATACATCCTGTTGCGGACAAGCATTCGAGGCCTGCCTGCCTCCTTCGGGGCGGAGATGATGGCTCGGGTTCGGATCGGCGATCGCCGAACCTGGATGCGGGCGGCTGCAGCCGGAAGCCCTCGACACGATCAACGTCATCGCGATCCAGCGTAGAAGTCACCGTGGCGATGCTCTGTTTTCGGTTTGCGCAGCTGGACAGCGATGGTCCTGTCCCTGCTCGACGCAAGAGACTGCACTTCTCGAGTGGTCGCAGAATGCCTGGCCCGACATAGACGAACGCCGTGAAGCGAGACGCATCGAACGGCTCGGGATCGCCAGTTGAGGTCAGCCGATCAACCCGGTCAGGAGGTTCATGAACCCTGGACGCGGCCCGCGCATCACTCGTGGATCGCTGCGCCTTCCAGCCTGTGCGGTTCTGCCGGCCAACGGCCGGCGACCTGATCCGCCGCGCGAAGATCAACGTCTCCGACACGGGCGATCAAAAGCTCTGCGATAACGACGTTCACAGAGCGTCACGCGCCAGACGGCCCTGCCCGCCTCTCACCAACGGTTGATGGGCAAGATGTACATCTGGGCGATCTGCATGTGCGGCGGCTGCGACAGGGCGAATATCACCGAGCGCGCGATGTCTTCCGGCTCCAGCGCGACCTTGTAGCGTTCGAAATATTCGCGCTCCACCTGCTCGTCGCCGCGATGGCGCTTGCGGATGATGTTGGTGCGTGTCAGTCCCGGCAGGATCTCGGTGACGCGGATCGCGGTTTCAGCAAGATCGCCGCGCAGCACGTCGGTGAACGCACGGATGCCAGCCTTGGATGCGGTATAGGCGGCCATGTCCGGCACCAGGCGAATGGCGCTGATCGAGCTCATATTGACGATGTCGCCGCGGTTGCGCGCCACCATCTGCGGCAGGATGGCACGGGTGACGCGCATCGTGCCCGCGAGATTGGTGTCGATGATGTTCGACCAGTCGTCGGCCGAGCCGATGTCGAAGCGCGTGCGTCCGCCGATATCGTGGCCCGCATTGTTGACCAGCACATCGATCGGTTGGAACGACGCCGGGATCACGGCAAGCAGGCTATCGACCGTCGGCTTGTCGGTCACGTCGAGGCGGATCGGAAAGACCAGATCCGCCCCGAACTCCGCCGCCAATTGCCCGACGCTCGCCTCGTCAATATCCGCGGCGGCCAAACGGTAGCCGGCCTGCACGAGTGCTGCTGCAATCGCCCGGCCTATGCCGCTGCCGGCTCCTGTCACAAGCGCGGTTCTGACCTCATCTGCCATAGCGTTCCTCGCCTCGCTCCCTTGCGTTGATTTCCAGCTCCGCATCCAGCGGCCATGGCCCCCGCGGTGGAATGGCCGGGGCAAACATAACTGATATCCGTATCGAGCCATTTCGCCCGGATCGGGAAATGGCAATGCTCCGCACAAGACCAAAAATGTCGGGGAAGCGGATCAGGGATGGCCTTGGATAGAGGAGGCGGTCGTTCTGCCGGACGTAGGGCGGCAGTCAGGCTGAGGCTTACGCAGGAAGGCGTCGTGTTCCTCCTTGCGGTGGTTCTGTTCGTCATCTTCGCGGTGACGCTCGACCGGTTCCTGACGGCTGGCAATCTCGTGGCGCTGGTGCGCAGCGTCGCCATTCTCGGCATTCTCGGCCTCGGCATGGGGCTCGTGGTCATCGGCCGGGGCATCGACCTCGCCATGGTCGCCACCATGGTCGTTTCGGTCTCCTGGAGCCTGGCGCTGGCCGATACCGGGCTGCCGCTCGGAACCGCGCTCGCCATCGGCCTCGTCTTTGCCATCGTCGTCGGGCTCGCCAGCGGCATCCTCATCGCCTATGCCACGATTCCTGCCATCTTCACCACGCTGGCCATGGGCCTGATGGTCTATGGCAGCGGCCGGGCCTGGCTGTTCCAGGTCGATGTCCAGAACACGCCAGCCAACTCGGCCTTCTTCGACCTTCTCGCCCGCGCGACGATCTTCGGCGTGCCGATGATGATCGTCGCCTTCGCGGCCTTGGCGCTGCTGGTCTGGGCGCTGCTCAAATGGACCCGCTTCGGTCGCTTCGTCTACGCGACGGGCGACAACCCGTCGGCGGCCCGCGTTGCCGGCATTCCGACGCGCCTGCTCGTGGTCGCGCAATATGTGATTACCGCGATCATCGCCTATCTGGCCGGGCTGATCATGGCGGCCGCCAATTCCGGCATGAGCACCCGCGTCTACAACTCCACCATGATTTACGACGTGCTGCTCGTGGTGGTGCTCGGCGGCATCGGCCTCAGTGGCGGGCGCGGCGGCGTGCGTAACGTGCTCGTGGGCACGCTTCTCGTCGGCATCCTGCTCAACGGCATGACGATCTTCGACATCGCCTATACGCAGCAGAACCTGATCAAGAGCGTGATTCTGCTCATCGCCATCATCATCGACAGCATCGTCAACCCGCGTGACGAGCAGACAGCACAACAAGAACAAGGCGACATCTGACGTCACGAGCGGAAATACAACGATAAAGGGAGGACTATCATGAAATGGATGAAGCTTCTGCCGGCGGCCCTTGCTGCCGTCTGTCTCGCCACTGCCGTGCATGCCGAGGAAAAGGGGCTCGATAACCACGTCAAGCGCGACCCCTATTATGAAGGCCTGAAGGGCAAGAAGGTCGTCTTCGTGCCGCTCGCCATGGGCTTCGACCTGACCGAGGGTTGGGCGGCGATCATGCGTAAGCAGGCCGCAGACCTCGGCTACAGCTTCGAGATCCGTGATCCGAACTGGAGCACGGATGCCGGAACGCGGGCGATCACGTCGATCATCGCCGAAAAGCCTGACCTCGCGATCATCCACAATCCGGACCTCCAGTCCTATGCCCGCCTCGAGCAGCGCATGGTCCAGGCCGGCATCAAGGTGCTGCAGGTCAATCTCGAGGCCACTGTTCCGACCGACTATTATGTCGGCGCCGACTGGGTGAAGGTCGGCCTCATCGAGGCCGAGGCGCTCGTCAAGAAGTGCGGCACCGGCAGCGGCACATCCGGCAAGGTCGCCATTCTCGAAGGCCAGCCGACCGCTGCCTCCAACCTCTACGAACTCTACGCCTACTATCACGTCTTCGGTCAGGATCCGGCGATCAAGATCGTTGCCGACCAGGCTGCGACCTATGATCCGGCCAAGGCGCGCGCCATCACGGAAACGGTCCTGCAGCAGCATCCGGACCTCTGCGGCATCGTCGGCAACTGGGACAATCAGGACGTCGGCGCGGGTGCTGCGGTGGCAGCGGCCGGCAAGTCGGACCAAGTCTACATCGTCACCTCGGGCGGTGGCAGCAAGACCGGCTGCGACAATATCGAGAAGGGCCTGCTCGACCTGATCGTGAGCTATGACGTGCCCTTGCAGGGCGACGCACTCAACCAGGCGATCGTGCAGCTGCTTCTGTCGCCGGCCAAGGCGGGCGAGATCAAGTCGACCTACTTCACGCCGCTCACGCTCCAGACCAAGGAAACCATCTCGCCGCGCAGCTGCTGGACCTTGGACCAGCTCAAGTAAGTGCAGCAGGCGACAAGCGATCCGACAATGGCCAATCATAAAAAACTGTTTGTCGGGCTTCGCTCCCGGCTTCTCCCCGAGCATCTGCTCGGGGAGTTGTTGACCAAGCGCTGGATCGACAATGTCGTCCCGTTCTTCGCGCTCATCGTCGCGATCGCGGTCTTCGGAACGCTGATCCCGGACTTCTTCTCCGCTTCGAGCCTTTCTGATTTCGGCCGGCAGATCGCCGAGTTCGGTCTGATCGTGCTCGGCCTGTCGATCGTCATGCTATCGGGCGGTATCGACCTCTCGGTGGCGTCGATCTTCACGCTGTCGGTCCTGGCCTCGCTGATCGGCACGAATGTCGAGGCATGGCCGACGCCGCTCGTCCTCCTGGCCACGCTGTCGCTCGGCGCCTTTTGCGGCGGGATCAATGGCTATCTCGTCGGCTATCTGCGCCTCCGCGCGTTCCTTACGACGCTTGTGACGCTGATGATCTTCCGGTCGATCTACGACCTCTTGTTCCTCAGCATGTCGACGGCGATCATCTCGGGCTTCCCGGATTCCGAGCTGCTGTTCTTCATCGGCGAGGGAACCGTCTTCGGCATCCCGTTCTCGCTCCTCGTCGCCGCGCTGATTGCGATCGTCTGGCACGTCGTGCTTTCGCGCATGCGCCCGGGCTGGCGCCTGACGGCCGTTGGCGGGGCTCGCCGTTCCGCCCACAATGCCGGCATCAAGGTGCGGCGCACGGTCTTCTTCGCCTATGTCTGGTCAGGTCTGCTCTGCTCGATCGCCGGATTCCTGTTCGCAGCGCGCCTTGGCTCGACGGGCGCCGATACCGGCGTCGGTCTCGAAGTTTCCGCGCTGACCGCGGCCGTGCTCGGCGGCAACTCCATCGGCGGCGGGCGTGGCTCGGTCGCAAAGGCGCTCATGGGCGCCGCCCTCGTCCTGCTGCTTACCAACAGCCTCGTCAATCTCGGCGTCAGCGGACCGGTCACCTCGACGATCCTTGGCGCGGTCCTGCTGCTCTCCGTATTCATCGACATGCGCTGGCTGCGGCATCGCAACCGGCTGCTTTCCAAGGTCTATGTCTCGCCCGTCCATCTCGCGCTGCCGCCAGCACCGGATACCACAGCACCGGGCTCGCCCTATGCGCTCAACGACAAGCTGCGCACCGTCGAGATCATCGGCCTCGGCGAAATCGAGGGGCCGGAAGATGTCATCCTCGATCGCGACGACAATCTCTATTGCGGCACGCGCCTTGGCGATATCGTTCGGTTCTTCGGCCCTGACCACACGCGCAGCGAGGTCTTTGCTCATATCGGCGGCCATCCGCTCGGCATGGCATTCGACCGGGCCGGCAACCTGCTTGTCTGCATCGGCGGCATGGGGCTCTATCAGGTCGCGCCTGACAAGACGGTGACCAAGCTGACCGACGAGACCAATCGGAGCCTCTTCTCGGTGGTCGATGATTCACGGCTGCGCCTCGCCGACGATCTCGATATCGCGCCCGATGGCCGCGTCTTCTTCAGCGAGGCGACGATCCGCTACGAGCAGGAGGACTGGGCGACCGACGCGCTCGAGAGTCGAGCGAGTGGCCGGATGATCGTCTATGATCCCAAGCGCAACACGACGCGCACCGACATCCCGAAGCTCGTCTTCGCCAATGGCGTCTGCATGTGCCGCGACGGACAATCGTTCCTGTTCGCCGAGAGCTGGACCTGCAGCATCAGCCGCTACTGGTTCGATGGGCCGAAGAAGGGCAGCATCGAGCGGATCATCTCCGACCTGCCTGGCTATCCCGACAATATCAACCGCGCTTCCGATGGGAATTACTGGATGGCGCTGCTCGGCATGCGGACGCCGGCGCTCGATCTTGCCATGCGCATGCCGGGTTTCCGCCGCCGCATGGCGCGGCGGGTGGCGCCCGACCAGTGGCTGTTCCCGAACATCAATACGGGCTGCGTGGTGAAGTTCAGCGACACAGGCGAGATCCTGGAGAGCCTCTGGGACCTTGGCGGCGAGAACCATCCGATGATCACCTCGATGCGCGAGCATCGCGGCTGGCTCTATCTCGGCGGCGTCTCCAACAACCGGATCGGCCGCTATCGCATACCGGGTGCTGATCCAGACTGGTGCGCTCAGGACGACTATTGGGGGCCGAGCCGATGATTTCCGCGCTCAAGCGAGCCTATGCCGAATTCCGCGGCTTCGATGTCGATGGCCGCGCCATCCTGCCGATGGAAGGTCCACTCAAGCCCAACACGGCGCTCGACGATGCTGCCGTGGCTCTGGCGCTGCCCGATGTCGACAGTCTCGTCGCGATTTCCGGCGGGCTTGTTTGCTCGACCGGCGCCGAGCTTCTGACGCTGGAACTCAGAGCCGATCCCGCCCGCAGGACGCCTGGCCTCGCCATCGCGGCGCGGCAGACGCTCAGCGGTCCGATCTCAGCCATCGCCTCCGACGGAAGCAACGCGCTCGCTATTGGCATCGACGGCGAGGGCATCACGATCCTCGGCGGCCGGCATGACGGCAGGACGATCCGCGAGGCTGGCGGCACGGCGCTCAACTGTCCGACCGCCGTCCTGTTCGCCGGCGCCGACGTTCTGATCGTTGCGAACGGCTCGAACATGGTGAAGGCCGCGGACTGGAAGCGCGACCTGATGGGGCGCGGCAGGAGTGGCAGCGTCTGGAAGATCGACCTCGCCTCGGGCGAGGCAACCGTGATCAGCCGCGACCTCGCTTACCCATCCGGACTGGCCGCTTCCGGCAACGATATTCTGGTCTCCGAGGCTTGGCGCCACCGCGTGGTGGCCTTTGGCGGCGGCAGGACGGATGCGGAGGTTCGGCTGGAGGATCTGCCGGCCTATCCAGGCCGCATCGTGCCGGCCGCCGGCGGCTTCTGGCTCTCGTTGTTCGCGCCACGAAATGCTCTGGTCGAATTCGTGCTGACCGAAGATGCCTATCGCAGGGAAATGATGGAGACGATCGATCCCGCCTACTGGATCGCGCCGGCGCTGATGAGCGGCCGCAGCTTCCTGGAGCCGATCCAGGGCGGGGCCCGAAAGAAGCTCAACATGCTGAAGCCGTGGTCGCCGAGCTGGTCCTACGGCCTCGTCGCGCTTTGTGACGAACGCATGCGGCCGCGCGCCAGTTGGCATAGCCGCGCCGATGGCCAGGTCCACGGCGTCACCTCGCTTGCCGAGCGCGACGGCGTTCTCTTCGTCGGCGCGAAAGGCGCGGGTGCCATCGTCGCGCTGGAGCCCCCTCGCATGACGGAGCGCCTCGCATGACTGCCTTCATCGAACTTCGCAGGGCAACCAAGGAGTTCCGCGGCATCCCCGCATTCAAGGATGTCGACCTGACATTGGAACAAGGCGAAATTCACGCCATCGTCGGCGAGAATGGCGCCGGCAAGTCGACGCTCACCAAGATCCTCGCCGGTGTCTATCCGCTGACCGCCGGCGAGATGCTGGTCGACGGTAAACCGGTGAAGCTCGCTTCGCCGGCCGAGGCGCTGGCGTCCGGCATCGCCATGGTCTTTCAGGAGACCAACCTCGTTCCGTCGATGACGGTTGCGCAGAACATCTATCTCGGCGACGAGAAGTTCTTCAATCGGCTGCGCAGCCTCTACATCCAGGCACAGCGCTTCCTGCTGTCGCTCAATTTCTATGTCGATCCGATGGCGCTCGTCTCCTCACTCGGCGCCGGCAAGAAGCAGATGGTGGAGATCGCCCGCGCGGTGCATCACCATGCGCGCCTCATCATCTTCGACGAGCCGACCGCCACGCTGACGCCTGAAGAGAAGTTTCATTTCTTCAACCTTGCCCGGCGCCTCAAGGAACAGGGCATGACCATCGTCTTCATCAGCCACGCGCTGGAGGAGGCCTTGATGCTCTCGGACCGCATCACAGTGCTCCGCGACGGCGAGGTGGTGGTCACCGACAAGACTGAAAACTTCGATCGCGAGCGCATCATCCAGGCCATGGTCGGCCGCACGCTTTCGGGCGAACTCTACAACAAGGCCGGCGGGCGCGTGCCACGGCCCTATGGCGAGAAGATCCTCAGCATCGAGAACATCTCGATGGGAAACACCGTCCGCAACACCTCGTTTTCGGTTTATGCCGGCCAGGTGACCGGGCTGTTCGGACTGGTTGGGTCGGGACGGACCGAGACGATGAAGATCGTCGCGGGTGTGCTCAAGCGTGATTTCTTTCACGGCGGCAGCATTCGCCTGAACCGCCAGCCGGTGCGCTATGCGACGCCGCGCCCGGCCGTGCTCGACGGCATCGTCTATGTCACGGAGGACCGCAAGGTCGAGGGCTTCTTCGAGACGATGTCGATCGCCGGCAATGTTCAGGTCGGCAAGCTCGCCAAGGGCTACAACCCGCTCGCGGTCGTTTCCATGGCCGAGGCACGCGATCTGGCCAAGGAGTGGTCGGCCCGGCTCGGCGTGCGGGCCATCGATGCGAATGCCCGCATCATCGAGCTCTCCGGCGGCAACCAGCAGAAGGTGGTCATCGCCAAGGCGCTGGTACAGGCGCCGAAGCTGGTGATCCTTGACGAGCCGACCCGCGGCGTCGATGTCGGCACGATCGTCGAGATTCACAACTTCATCAACCAGCTCGCCGACAGTGGCATCGCGGTCGTGATGATCTCGTCCTATCTGCCGGAAATACTCGCGCTCTCCGACCGCATCCTGATCTACCGGCAGGGCCGCGTTGTCGAGGAGATGGTGCCGGCCGAGGCGACCGAAGCGCGGATCATGTACGCCGCGGTCCATTGACCGCGGCGACGGGCAGCGATCCCGTCAGGCGGGAAGCTTCAGCGGCGGAACGTCGAGACGCACCGCAATCCCCTCGAGGTCCGGTCGCGGTGCCGGATAGAGCTGCATCACCAGCGGATCATGGCCGGGGATGATGTGCTGGGGCGTCGGCGCAAGCTGACGCACCCGGTCATAGCCCTCGATGGTATCGCCGATATGAAACGCCGTGGTGAACGGCCGACCGGTATCCATGTTTTCAAAGTAATGCGTGGCATCGGAGGCCAGCACCACGCGGCCGCGCGCAGTGTTGACCGTGACGAATTGCAGCCCGGCCGAATGACCGCCAACCAGATGGAGGCCAATGCCGGGCGCAAGCTCGGCGTCGCCGTTGTAGAAGCGCACGCGGCCGGCATAGTTCAACCTCACCACGCCGACGACATCGTCAACCTCGAACGCATGGTTGAGGAAGGGATGGCGCATATATTTGCCGGTGGCGTAGCTGAGTTCAGGTTCCTGAAGGTGGAAATCTGCCCTCGCGAAGCGATCAAAATTGCCGACATGATCATAGTGCAGATGCGTGAGGATCACATCCTCAACATCTTCGGCGGCAATGTCGAACAGCTTGAGTGCGTCGACGGGATTGCGGAGATAGGTCCGCTTACGTTCGGCCGACACCTCCTCGGTGAAGCCGCAATCGACGACATATTGCTTGCCGTTGCCGATGATGAGCCAGAAGAAATAGTCCATCGGCATCGGCCCGTCATGCGGGTCGCCGCCGATGAAATTATCCTGGCGACGGCCCGCCCGCGTTGCATAGCGGATGGCGTAGACCTCGTAGACCGGGATATCCATGTCAGGCCATGCGCGTCAGGCGCATCAGCGCGCCGACATCGTCCGTGCTGTCGAGGCTGTCGACCGCGGCCGCGAGGGTTGCCGCTTTCTCCGCTCCGACCGCCTCGGTTGCCGCAATGTCAAAGCGGCGGCGGATCAGCGCGAGATCGGCGGGGATGACATCCGGCAGCCGGCGGGAAAGCCGACGGCCGTCCTTCATCTCCACGATGACCTCGGCACCCTGCTTGGCAGGGAAAGCGGCCGTCAATTCCGGGTCGACCTCTGCGGTGACCAGGGCGGCGAGCCTGAGAAGCGCAGGGTCGTCGAGATGCTGATAGCTGGTTTCGTCGATATGCTTGCCGAGGATGGCACTCGCCACGGCATAGTGGATGCTCATTTTCGCCTGCAAGATGCGTGAGAAGGGCCCGGCATAATCGCAGCCGGGATAAGCCTTGGCCGCCTGTGTCACCTTGGCGGTGATCGAAACCACTTCGCCGGGATCGATATCCTCGGCATTGGCGAGCGCGAGTGCGGCAAGGCTCGGTGTCTGCGCGAAATTGCAGACCGGCGCCGGCTTGAAGAAGACCGACATGATCTCGGGCTCGCCGTCGAAGAGGCGCACATCCGGCGCCCGCTTGTCGGGACGATAGGCCGTGAAGAGGCCCGCCTCGCCATCCAGCGCCTTTTCCGAGCCATAAGCGCCGAGACCTGCAAGGCGCGCGGCGGTCAGGCCGTTGCGCGCCGCAAGACCGGCTTCGAAGAACATCTCGTCCGCGCCGGTGTGTGGCCACTGGTTCTGGCCGGCGACCATATTGGTGGCAAGCGATATCGCGTTCTGGGTCTTCTTCTCGTCATAGCGGAGCAGCGCCGAAGCCGCGGCGGCAGCCGCCATTGGGCCACAGAAACCGGTCGGTCGGAAGGTGCGGGCGAACTCAGGCGTTACCAGCGCACGACCGATACGACCGCCGACCTCATAGCCGGTCACGGCCGCGGCAATGAAGGCGCGGCCATCGACTTTGCTCTCCTCGGCAAGGGCGAGAAGCACCGGCAGAACGACGATCCCGAGATGGCTGACGCTGCCGGTGTGCATATCCTCGCGCACCAGCCCGTGGCCGGCGACACTGTTGGCAAAGACGGCATCCGGAGCCGGGGCGGCGAACGCCGTTCCCACAATGCTGCAGGGGCCGGCACCGTCTGTCGCGATCGCCTGTGCCTGGCGTGCCCAGGGGAGACTGCGGGACTCGAAGGCGCAGGCGAGAAAATCAAGCAGACAGACCTTGAGCTTTTCCGTCGCCGCGGCCGAAACGCCGGCATCACGTTGGCCGACAATGGCCGCGGCCATTCGTTCGGCAAGCGCCGGCGTGGATGGTGCAGAAGATGGCGGGCGAACCGCAGTCGCTGCGTCAGACATGAACCCCTCCCAAGGTCAGCGCGCTCCCGGAATTCCGGGCAGGGTTGTCAAACGGCCGCGCTGCCGCCGCCTTCGAGAATGGACTGGACCTCATCGCGAATGAGGCGGGTGATCAGCCGCGTCGCAACGCTCATCGGCCGCTGCGTGGACGTCGCGAGCAGCAAGTCGCGCCGAAGCGTCGGATTGGTCAGCGCCCAGCGGCGGATGCGGCCGGCGCTGAGCAGATGTCTCACCGCGCCATCGGAGAGCACGGTGTAGCCGACGCCGCGTTCGACCAGGCTGAGTGTCGCCGGCATCGCGTCGACCTCGAACTCGACATGAGCTGCGAGGCCGAGCTTTTCCAGTTCGCTGTCGATCAGCACGCGCAGCCCGTGCGGTCGCGCCGGCAGGATGACGGGGATTTCGGCAAGCCGCGCGGTTTCGATGGTGTCGCCACCAAGACCGGCGGGGTCGTCCACGGGACCGAGCAGAATGAGGTCGTCCGAGAACAGGGGTTCCGTCGTCAGCGTCGGCCGGCGCGGTGCCTGGTAGACGATGCCGATATCGATCTGGCCCGTCGAGAGCCATTCAGCGACATGGCCACTGAACCCCTCGACAAGATGCAGCACGATATTCGGAAACGCCTCGCGGCAACGCAGGACCAGCGGGCCCGTCAGCACCCAGCCGATCGACGGCGGCATGGCGATGGTGACGCGACCCTGCGGCATCGAACGCAGAGCGCCGATCTCGGACTGGGCACGCTCGACCAAGTTGACGATCTCATGGGCATAGCCCTCCAGCATCTTGCCGGCTTCCGACAGGACCACGCCGCGGCCATTGCGATAAAGCAGCTCCACGCCGAGCTCTTCTTCAAGCAGCTTGATCTGGCGACTGAGGATCGGCTGGGCAATCGAAAGCCGCACGGCGGCCTTCGAAAAGCTCCCGGACTCGGCGACTCCAAGGAAGAAGCCGAGCTGCTTCAGCTCCATTGAATGAACTCCCCGATCCGTTGTGGAATTCATCGGATAGTACGACATTGTCAGGTATCCACAAACCCGGGGCGGTTGCGCCTATCTCTGGACAAATGGATTGGCAACCTCGCCAATCGTGTCGATCCAGACGCTTTTCTCCTGCAGATATTCGCGTATTGCCGTCAGTCCGCTTTCGCGGCCGATGCCGGAGCGCTTGTAGCCACCGAATGGAGAAAGGTAGCTCGTCGCTCGATAGGAGTTGATCCAGACGGTCCCGGCCTCGAGGCGCTGCGCCAGCGTGAACACCGTCTTGATGTTCTGCGACCAGACGCCCGCGGCAAGGCCGTATTGCGTGTCGTTGGCGATCTCGATCGCTTCCTCTTCATCATCGAAAGCGATGACGGAAAGGACAGGGCCGAAGACCTCTTCCTGGGCGATGCGCATCGACGGCTTCACATCAGCGAAGATCGTCGGTTCGACGAACCAGCCATTGCCGCATTCGGGGCGCGACGCTTGACTGCCGCCGAGGACCGGGCGTGCACCCTCCCCTTTCGCGATATCGATGTAGTCGAGCACCTTCTTGAACTGGGACCGCGTCGTGATCGGCCCGACCTGGGTCGTCTCGAGAAGCGGATCGCCCATGCGCGCGGTGCGGCCAAGTTCGACCAGTTTGCCGACGAACTCATCCTGGATGGAGCGATGGACAAGCGCGCGCGAGCCGGCGATGCATGTCTGGCCGGTCGCCGCGAAGATGCCGGAGACGACGCCCTTAACCGCATTTTCGAGGTCGGCATCCTTGAAGACGATATTGGCCGATTTGCCGCCGAGCTCGAGCGTCACCGGCTTGATCGAACGCGCCGCGAGCTCATAGACGCTCTGCCCGGTGCGATCACCACCGGTGAAGGCGATCTTGGCGACAAGGGGATGGCTGACCAGCCGCTCGCCGATCTCGCTGCCGAAGCCGGTCAGGACGTTGACGACGCCCGGCGGGAAACCCGCCTTCTCGAACAATCTGGCGAATTCGAGCGCCGAGACCGAGGAAAACTCAGACGGCTTCCAGACGATCGTATTGCCGGCCGCGAGCGCAGGCGCAAGCTTCCAAGTCGCCAGCATCAGCGGTGAGTTCCACGGCGTGATTGCCGCCACGACGCCGAGCGGCTCCTCGCGCGTGAAATTGATCATGCCCGGCTTGTCGATCGGGATCACACGCCCCTCGACCTTGTCGGCGAGGCCGCCAAAATAATGGAACCACTGCGGAATGTAGCGCAGCTGAGCGCGCATCTCCGTGATCAGCTTGCCGTTGTCGCGGGTCTCGATCTCGGCCAGACGATCGGCCTCGGCGGCGATCAGGTCCGCAAGGCGACGCAGCAGGGCGCCGCGGGCCGTCGCGGTGAGACCAGCCCAGGACGGCGCACGGAAGGCCTTGCGTGCGGCCTCGCAGGCGCGGTCGACATCGTCAGTGGTCGCACGCGGCACCAGCGCCCAGGGAGCACCGAGATACGGATTCTCGGTCTCGAAGCTCTCGCCACCAGAGGCGCCGACCCATGCGCCGCCGATGAGCATCTTGTAGTCTTGCATCGTGCTCTCCCGGGCTTGGCGCTCGCGCCTCAACCCGCCTTTTCCACCTCGGCGAAGGCTTCGCGCGCAATGCGGAAGGAATCGACGCCCGCCGGAATACCGGCATAGACCGCGACCTGAAGGAAGACTTCGCGGATTTCGTCCTTGGTCACGCCATTCTTCAGCGCGCCCTTCACATGCATCTTGAGCTCGTGCGGACGGTTGAGGCAGCTGATCATGGCGAGATTAAGCATGCTGCGCATCTTGTGGCTGAGACCCTCGCGGCCCCAGCATGCACCCCAGCAATATTCCGTCGTCAGTTCCTGCATCGGCATGTTGAAATCGTCAGCCGCAGCGAACGACTTCTCCACGAACTCCGCGCCGAGAACCTTCTTGCGGATCTCGAGACCGCGGTCGAATACTTCCTTGCTCATGGCAATCTCCGATAGTCGCTACGCGACTTTGTTTGACGTCCGAAAACGTGATGAAATCGCTGTCTTATTCCGCTCAGCCGCGGACTTCGACGCCGGCCCATTCCTCGATGACCCGTGCCATGGAGGTGAAGTCTGAAGTGGGGCCGTACTTGGCGTTGGTCACTGCCAGCATCTGGCGAACCACCGCGCCAACCACCATCGGAACGCCCATGGACTCGGCCTCATCCACGCAGAGCCGGACGTCCTTGTACGACAGCCCGGTTGCAAAGCCGAAATCGAATGTGCCCGGAAGGATCGAGCGGGGGAACTTGTCCTGCGTGGCGCTGTTTCTGCCGCTGCCGGCATTGATGATGTCGAGGAGGACGTGAGGATCGATCCCGGCCTTGACGCCCATCACCATCGCCTCGGACGAGACGGCCATGGCGGCGGCGGCGAGCAGGTTGTTGGCGAGCTTCGCCACCTGACCGAGACCAGCTTTTTCGCCGACGAAGAAAATCTTGCCGAAATTCTTGAGCAGGCCTTCGACATTGTCGAACGCCGCCTTGGGACCCGAGGCCATGACGGCAAGCGTGCCACCCTTGGCGCCGGCGATGCCGCCTGACACGGGCGCGTCGATCCAGGCGATGCCCCGCTTCTCGAGGCCGCTCGACACCCGCCCGGCCATGCCAGGGCCGGATGTGGACAGATCGATGACCGTCTTCACGCGCTGGCCTTTGCCGATGCCGTTCAGCACGACATTCTCGACCACATCAGGCGTCGGCAGGCTGACGAACACGACGTCGGCCTTGTTACCGACATCCTCGGGCGAGGCCGCCGTATCGGCACCTGCATCCTTCATCGGCGCCATGGCGGCTGCGGAATTATCAAAGACGCAAAGCGCGTTGCCGGCGGCTAAGAGCCTGCCGCTCATCGGGCCTCCCATACGTCCGAGCCCGACGAAGCCGATTACTTGGTTCATGGAAGTGCCTTCCTTGGAAGCTCGCTCGACCCGAGCCGAATGTGTGTTTCGGACAACCTAGCCCAACTGCCAAATGACCGTACGTCCATGCCCGACATAACAGAAATGCCTCGCCGGGCACGGGCTGGAGGGCGATCAGACAGGCGCAGATCGCCGGTCCGCATGCTAGCGGACCTTGCTCGTCTCGCCGTCGGCGAGGGCCAGTTCCACGACATGGAGATCGGCCTTGGTACGGCGCGACGGGAACGTCTCCTTGAGGCGATCCTCATGGATGGGAATGACGCGCTTCGTTTCGCCACCCGTCTGCTTGAGCATGTCGGCGCTGCAGAGGAGGAGATTGGTCTGGCTGCCGACAGCGAGCCCGATCGGGACCAGATGGGGATCGTTTTTGTCGAGGCCGGTCAGGTTGTCATAGGTATAGATGTTGTCGCCGGCAAAGACCCACGCATCCTGACTGTTGCGGGCGCCGTCATTGCGGATCGTCACATACATCGAGCCCCATGTATGGGTGTCCGCGGCGAGATGCAGGTCGATGCCAGGAAGGATGTCCTCGGCATCGCCATCGATGACGACCATGCGGCCCTCGCGGGCAAGCCGCGCCGCCTTCATGATGTCGGCAGGATCGGCCGCGCCGACGAGGAAGCGGAACTCCGGCCCGAGCGTCAGCGCCCAGGCCCATTGGTCGAGCTCCCGCTTCTGGATGTAGAAAGTCGCATTGGGGAAGAGATCGAGGCCGCCCATGTGATCGAAATGCGCGTGGGTGATCAGCACGCGCGTGACGTCCGCCGGCGCTACGCCGCATTCAGCCAACACTTCGTCGGGCCCGTGATAGTTGGTCACGCCATAGAGATCGGCGAGATATTTGCCATATTCCTTGTGGTCGTAACCGGTGTCGATGAGGATGACCTCGCCCTTGCCTCTCAGAAGGGCATAAGCATAAGGCAGGTTACGGATGCCATGATATTGCGGCCCATAGAGCATCACGCTCTGCGGAAACGTATTGACAGCCGCATAGTCCAGTACCCAAATCGAATAGTCAGTCATATCCCTCCCCCGGCGTTCTTGTTCTTTGGTCTTCTAGGGCGATGCCGAAGCTCCGCTATATCGCAGCAAGCCGTGGTTGGCGCAGCAGGCCTGGCTGAAATCGACCGGTTCGAAGCCCGGCAGGATGCGTGACACGATCTTCAGATGGTGCTCGGCCTGCTCGAGCATGGCGAACATCGCCTCATCGTCTGGACCACCACGCGCGAGAGCGGCATCGACGGCCCGGTCGAGAGCCGAGCGGGCGGCGTCCAGATGCGAGAAATGGTGGGCGGCCCTGGCTGGCGCGGCAAGCGCGGCCGCCGCGCGGGCGGATTCACCGAGCGCCAGGCGAGCAGCCTCCACCGGTCCATAGTCAACCGGAATCCTCCGCCCGGTCAGGCGCTGGATCTGGAAGGCGGCAAGCTGAACCAGCGCGCGCTGCATCTCCTGGAAAGGGTGCTTCGCATCGACTGCGTATGCGGCCAGTTGCGGTGATAGGCTCATAATTCGAGGCTAGCAGACGCCCCCTAAGGCACACACTCTGTGGCAGGAATAGCAGTTATCGCGAAACAGGCCGCGACAGGTTTTCGGGGCGACGGCAATGTCAGGCTCCCAAGAAACTCTACGCCAACCGATCGTTCGGGGAGGAAATCAAGTTGAAGGCTCCAGAGAGGCAGACGCCCGGCGTCTACAAGCGCCGCATCGGCGACGCGATGGTCACTGTCATCAATGACGGTTTCCTCGACATTCCCTTCGAGATTTTGCGTGGAACGCAACTCGACGACATGAAGGAACTGATGCAGGCAACTTTCCGCAGCCAGCCGCCGAGGCTGACTGTCAATGCCTTCGTCATCGAGACGGGCAAGAACACCGTGCTGGTCGATGTCGGCGGCGGCTCGACCACGGTCTATTCGATGGGCCTGCTGCTCGATAACCTCGAATCCGCAGGCTTTGCGCCCAATGATTTCGATACGGTTCTTCTCACCCACATTCATCCCGATCATTCCAGCGGGCTGCTCGGCCCGAGCGGCGAGGTGCTGTTCCCGCATGCCGAAATCGTCGTCAACGAGGACGAGCTCAATTTCTGGTCCGACCCGTCGCTTCGCGATGGCCGCTCGGCAGCGGCAACGCCCTATCTCGATTCGGCCGACATGGTGATCGAGGCCTATCGCGAGCAGTTCCGCCCCAGCCGCCAAGGCGGTGTGCTGCCGCATATCTCGTTGCTCGCCTTGCCGGGCCACACGCCGGGCCACAGCGGCTACGAGATCGAATCGGCGGGCGAGACGCTCGTGATGTGGGGCGACACGGTCCATGTGCCGGAGATCCAGATCCCCCGCCCGCAGGTCACCAGCGAATATGACGTCGACGAAGGTCTCGCCCATGCGAACCGGCGCCGCATTTTCGAGTATGCGGCGAAGGAGGGGCATCTGGTCACCGGCGGCCACCTGCACCTGCCGGCCTTTGCCCACATCATTCCCGATGGCCAGGGCTTCCGCCTGGTCCCCGAGCCGTGGGCCGTTGTCGTCTGATCATTGCGTGAGGGCTTGAAGCCTCGGTTCTGACAGCCGGGACGATCCCATTCTGGGGATCGTCCCGGCTGTCATTGCTTGGTGAGGAGCGACGAAGCTCGGCGATCACAGGCGAGAAGTTCGCCGTTCAACGCAAAAGACCGGCCACCGGGTGCACCCGGCGGCCGGTCTTTCGTTAGCTGAAGCTTCGGGCGTGTGACGGCCCGCCGCCTGCCGAACCTATTGCAGCTCGGTCCAGCTCTTCGTCGCGGTGTCGTACTTCACGAGCGACACCTGATCCTTGGTGATCGTGATGTGGTTCTTCTCGTCGAAGCCGAGATCGCCGGTGATGCCCTTGAAGCCCTGCACGGCATTGAAGCCCTTTTGCAGCGCCTCCGGCTCGGTCGACTTCACCGCCTCGATCACCTGCTTGAGCATGATGATCGAATCGTAACTCGTCTCGGCGAAGGGCGAGGATTCGAGATTGAACTTCGCCTTGTAGTCCTCGCGGAACTTCTTCAGCTCCGGGCTTGGATGAAGGCCCGAGGTCAGCGCCGCCGTGATCGTGCCTTCGGCCAGATCCCCGGCCAGCTTGGCGAACGTGTCGTCGGCATTGGTCTCGTCATTGCCATAGACCGTGGCCTTGTAGCCGATCGCCTGCAGATCCTGCAGGAACGCCGCCTGGTCCTGCGGCGTCAGCCAGACATCGACGCATTTGATTCCGGCGTCCTTGATCGCCTGGACCTCGGGCATGAGGCCGGCGGTCGCGCCCGTCGACCAGTTCTCGGTGATCGAGTGGTCGAGGGCGACCTTCTTTCCGGCAGCCTTGTAGACCTGCTCGATGCCGTAAAGGCCGCCCATGCCGTAGGTCGACGGATCATGCAGCACGGCGAGGCCATCCGGGCAATTCTTCAGCGCATGCTCGCCGATCTTGCCACCCCAGGCGAACGTGTTGAGGCCGAAATCGAAAACCCAAGGGTTGGGCGGGCCGTCGGGGCCGTCCGGATTGACCGTGAGCCCGCCATCGTCGACGACGCCGATGGTGGGGATCTTGTAGCGGATGGCCAGTTCCGCCGTGGTCGGGCCGGTATCCGGCGAACCGGCGATGGCGACGGCGCCGTTGCTGACGAGCTTGGCGAAGAACTGCCCGGACAGCGTCGCCGACGCGTTGTCATTGTAGGATTCGAGCTTGATCTTGCGGCCCATCACGCCGCCGGCGGCATTGATCTGGTCGACGGCGAGCGTCGCGCCATTCAAGGTCGCCACGCCGGTCGAGCCATAGGCGCCCGTCGTGCCGGCGATGAGGCCGACGAGGATGTCGTCCTCCGCATGCGCCGACGAGGCTGCGGCGATTAGCGCCGTCGAGGCGACGAGTGCCGCCTTCATCATCCTGGTTTTCATGAGACTTCCTCCCTTGGAAGATCGGACATGTCACGCGCCGCGGTCCGCTCCTCGACCGGCTGCGTCTGTCCTCCTCTTCGTGCTCTCGCGGGGCGCCGGCATTGTCAACGCGTCCCCGGGGACGGCTCGCGGAGCGGCGGTCGCCGGAGCACCGATACTGCGGCGCCGAAGGAGCGATCTCGCAGCCGGCCTTTCCGCTCATCTGCCGGGTAGAGGCTCACGATCCGCAAATCCTTGAAGTTCTTTAGAATTCGAGCGGCCGACGACACGCGGACGATGGGTTGGGTGCGTTGCGGAAGATCGATCCGAAAGCCGGTCCGTATTACTAGCCGGCAAAGTTTATCCGGGCTCGGCGCGGCACGTCCGGATAGCTGTTATGTCAGCGGTGTGGGCTGTCCCATGCCGGATTTTCTCCGTAGCTCTCGGATATCAGACGGACTGTCTGGTGGTCTTGGGAGGGACCGCGCCGCGGGCGGGATAACGGCTGCCGGCGAGACGCGGAGGGGAGGCTTCGTTGCTCCAGTTCCTGGCCAGTGGCATCGCCATTGGATGTGTCTACGGGATGATCGGGATGGCGCTCGCCATCACCTTCTACGTGACGCGCATCATCAATTTCGCCCAAGGCCAGCTGATGATGGTGACGGTCATGGTCACCGCTGAACTCGTCGGTCAGGGCTATTCGCCCTGGGTCGGCGTCGCGGCCGGCCTCGCCGCCTCGGCAGTCGTCGGCGTGCTTTCATACCTGATCGCCGTCCGGCCCATCCTGGCTTTCAATCGCTTCGGCTTCGGCTGGCTGGTCAGCACGCTCGGCTTCGCGGCTATCGTCGAGAATGCGGCCGCCTATTTCTGGGGGCCGACCTCGATTCCGTTCCCCACGATCCTCAACAGCACGAGCGTGCATTTCGGCGACGCCGCGGTGCTGACGGGGCAGCAGATCCTTGCAATTGTCGTCGCGCTCCTCGCGGGCGCTGCTTTCGAGCTCGTCCGGCGGCATACGCTGTTCGGGAAGATCGGCATGGCGACGGCGGCCGACCCCGAAATGGCCTCGGCCTTCGGCATCAACACCAAGACGGTGGCGATGGTCGCCTTCGCAGCCTCGGCGCTGCTGGCCGGCCTTGCTGGCGTGATGATCGGTCCGAGCACCTTCGCCAATCCGTATCTCGGCGATACTTTCGGCACCTATGGCTTCATCGCCATGATGATCGGCGGCGGAACCGAACGGCCGATCACGGCGCTCTATGGCGGCATCCTGCTCGGCATCTCTGCCGAAGGGGCCAACGCCTTCGTCAATTCACGCGCCTCGGACTGGTTTCCGTTTCTCGTTCTGGCGCTGATCCTCGTCGTCTCGCCGCGCGGTTTGTTCAGTTCCACAGGCCCCCTGGCGCGACTCCGTCCCGTCCGGGCCGGGCGTTGAGGCGAACGGAATGACCTCGGCGCGAACCAAAAAGCTGAAACCCTCGGGCACGGCCGTGCCGCAGCCGCCATTGCGGCGCGGCGCCCTCATCGGTGGCCTCGCGGTTATCGCCTATCTGTTGCTGACCTTCTTTGTCGCCAAAGCCAATCTCAGTATCCAGAGCGTGGTGCTGGTGGCGGCGGTTTTCGCCGTGCTTGCGATCAGCCTCGACCTCGTTGCCGGCATGCTCGGCCTCTATTCGCTCGGTCAGGGCGGCTTTTTCGGCATCGGCGCCTATGTCACGACGATCCTGGCGGGCCAGTTCGGCTGGGACGTGTTCCTGCTCCTCTTCGTCGTGCTGGCGGTGACGGGCGTCGCCGGGGCGCTTGTCGGCGCCATGTCGCTGCGGGTCAGCGGCCTGCATTTCGCGATCACCACCTTCATCGTCACGCTCGTCCTGACGGTGCTAGAGACCAATCTCGAGATCACTGGCGGGTTGCAGGGCCAGCTTGGACCCGCCTTCCCCGACTTTCCGAAGGCGCTGTCGGGGCTCGGCGCGCCGGTGGCCTGGTGCATCATGCTGGCGCTGTTGCTCTGCGTCGGGCTCGTCTGGAACATCCGCCGCTCGCCGCTCTATCCGGTGCTGCTGTCGATCCGCGACGCCGAGCCTTTCGCCGAAGCGGCCGGCGTGCGCACCTCGCTGATCAAGGTGGGACTGTTCAGCCTGTCGGCAGCCATCGCAGGCGGCGCCGGCTGGCTCTTTTCTTTCCTTGGCGTCGTCTCGCCCGGACAGTTCGACTGGTCGGTTTCGCTGAACGTCCTCGTGATGGTGCTGGTCGGCGGCATCAACACGACCTTCGGGCCGATCATCGGCGCGATGTTCGTCTCGATGTTCCCGGTGGTCGTCAACATCAATCCGTGGATCCAGGAGATTCTCTACGGCGCGCTGTCGATCGCGGCGATCACGTTCCTGCCGGAAGGCGTCATTGGCGTCGGACGCCGGCTGCTTGCGGGCAAGCGCAGCGGAGCCACCGCTGCAGCGCACACCGATGCACGGCCGCCCGAGGCCATCGCAGCCGGCGACCCGTCGGTCGACATCGTCGCGCAAGGCGGTGAGGTGATCGCTCGGCGGGCGCCGCTGGATGAGATCATGCTCGAATGTCGCGGCATCGAATGCGGCTACGGCCGCGGACCGAAGGTGCTGCGCGGCGTCGACCTCGTCGTCCGCCGCGGCGAAATTCATGGCCTGATCGGGCCGAACGGCTCCGGCAAGAGCACCCTCGCCAATGTGATCGCCGGACGGCTGACGCCGACGGCCGGCACCGTCATCCTGAAGTCACAACCGGTCAACGGCCAGCCGCCCAGTTCACGCGCCAAGCTCGGACTGCGACGCACGTTCCAGGCCGCCGAGCTGGTTCGCGAGATCACGACGGCGCAGAATGTGACCGTCGGTCTCTACGACCGCATTCCCGGCATCGTGCGCCGCGCCGCGCTCTGGCCGATGCTCCCCTCCGGCCGGCGCGACACGGCGATCACCCAGCGTCAGGCCGTCGACTCGCTTGTCGCTGTCGGCGCCGCCGAATGGGCGGCCGAACGTGTCGGCGATGTGCCGCACGGCATCGAACAATTGACCCAGCTCGCCGCCGTCTGCATCGCTGCGCCGGACATCCTCATCCTTGACGAGCCGGCAACCGGGCTTTCGGCCCGAGAGGTGGCGCATCTCGCGCGCATCCTCGCCGACCTCCGTTCGCAAGGCGTCACCATGATCATCATCGAGCACCAGACACGCTTCCTGTTCCCGCTCTGCGACCAGGTGACCGTGCTCAATCTCGGCGAAGTGATCCTCACCGGCACAGCCGACGAGGTTCGTGCCCATCCGGTCGTCCGGCAGGTCTATCTCGGCGAATGAGCACAACGGCCCCCCACGCGCTCGACATTTCCGGCCTCAATGCCGGCTATGGTCGTTTCGACGTCATCCGCGACATCGCGCTCAAGGTCGGAACCGGCGAGGCGGTCGGCCTGCTCGGTCCGAATGGCGCCGGCAAGACGACCGTATTGCGCTCGATCATGGGCCTCATTCGGCAGCGCCGGGGCAGCATCCAGGTTGCCGGCACCGACGTCGTGGCCATGCCGCCTTTCCGGATCGCGCGCGGCCTGGCAGCACTGGCGCCCGAGGGGCGCCGACTGTTTGTCGAACAGACGGTCGAGGACAATCTGATCCTTGGCGGGCTGCATCTGAGGCATGACACGGCGCGCCACGAAGCCCTGCTCGCATCGGTCTATGAGCTGTTCCCGGTCCTGAAGAGCTATCGCAAGCGCCTGTCTTCCTATCTCTCCGGCGGCGAACAGCAGATGGTCGCCATCGGCCGCATGTTGATGAGCGACCCGGAGATCATGCTCCTCGACGAACCGTCCGTCGCGCTTTCACCCGTCGCGGTCGACATCGTCGTGAAGGCGCTCATCGAGCTGCGCCGGCGCGGCGCATCGCTGCTGCTCGTCGAACAACGCATCGATGTCGCGATCCGCGTCTGCGACCGGCTCTATGTCATGACGCATGGCGAGATCGTCGAAGAGATGACGCCCGAAGCAGCCCGCGGCGCCGGCATGTCGCTGATCGACAAATATCTGGGATGAACGAGGCCAATAATTTCGGCAACGAGCTTCGATCGACTTCGTGCGTCGATGATTTCGCCTGGAAACGCAGCCGTTTCAGAGCTGGTCAGCGGAAATCGCCATAACTGCTATCTCGGCCACGCGGCGATCCGGCGGGACCATGTCTGCTAAACATGACTGACCCGCGACCGGTTGGGAGGCCTCGCAGGTTCTGGTGCTCGCATGTGCCCCAATGGGCTGCGTCCGGCGCCGAAATACTTTCAAACGGGAGGATAGCCACATGAAGAAGCTTCTGACGGCATCGATGTCCGCGCTCGCCATGACGTGGATGGTGGCCGCCAACCCTGCCGCGGCCGAGGCCAAGACACTTGGCATCGTGGCCCTGCTCGCGAACGACGCGCTCAATATCGCCGTCATCAACGGGGCGACGGATGCGGCCAAGAAGGCGGGCTGGGACGTCAAGGTGACGGATACCCAGGCCAATGCCGACCAGGCCAATGCCGCGATGCGCAACTTCGCGGTGCAGAAGGTCGACGCGATGTTCGTGCTCGCCTTCGCAAGCTCGTCGATCGGCGCAGGCCTTGCTGCTGCCAATGATGCGGGCATTCCGGTCGCGACCTGGGGCGGCGAGATCGTTCCGGGCATCGTCGTCACCACCAGCGGCAAGACCGTCGGCAATGATTCCGCCAAGTTCCTGCTCGATCAGGTCGGTGACAACGCCGAGATCCTGGCGATGACCTTTCATCCGGGCAAGCTCTGCATCGACCGCGGCGAGGCGTTCGACGAGGCTGTGAAGGGCAAGACGGGCCTCAGCATCACCTATAACGAGGTCACGGTTCCCGGGCAGGTGCAGAACGGCAATGCCATGACGCAGGCCTGGCTGACCGCCCATCCCGCTGGCGGCGGCAAGAAGCTCGCCATCTGGTCGTGCTGGGACGAGCCGATGCAGGGCGGCGTCGCAGCGCTGCGCCAGGCTGCTCGCGACGACGTCGTCACCGTCTCCATCAATGGCAGCCCCCAGGGCGTCGACCTCGTCAAGAACGGCGACATGACCGCCACGGTCTGGCAGCCGGCCTATGCCGAGGGCGAAGCCGTGTTCCAGGCCATCCTCGACTCGATCGCGGCCGGCAAGGACTGGCAGCCCAAGGTGATCGAGATTCCGGGCATCGTGGTGACCAAGGACAATGTTGACCAGTTCCTCGCCGATCATCCGAGTGGCCAGTAATTCTGAGCAGACCCGTCCCGGGGCGGCCGCAAGGCCGGCCCTGGGGCCCTGGGTCGAGATACGCGGCCTCGGCAAGCATTTTGCCGGCGAAGTGGCGCTCGACAGCGTTGACCTCGACATCATGCGCGGCGAGGTCCACGGCCTTGTCGGCGCCAATGGCGCGGGCAAGTCGACGCTCATCCGCTGTCTGGCCGGCGTCACCGTCGCCGACCGCGGCACGATCCGCGTCGCGGGCGAGGACCTGCGGCCGGGTTCGCCGCGTGCTGCGGAGCGGGCCGGGTTCGCCTTCATCCATCAGGAACTGAACCTCGTCCCGCATTTCAGCGTGTTGGAGAACATGCTCCTCGGCGTGCCGAAGGTGACGCGCCTCGGATTGATCGACTGGAAGCGCTCCGGCGCCGGCGCACGTCTCGCAGCCGCGAAAGTGGGCATGAGGGTTCCGCTCGACACGCGCGTCAGCGAACTCAGCATCGGCGAACGCTGGCTGGTGATGATCGGCAAGGCACTCGCCCGGAATGCCGCGCTGATCGCCATGGACGAGCCGACGGCCTCGCTTTCGGCCGCCGAGACCGATCATCTGTTCGCGCTCATCCGCGACCTTTCGGCGAGCGGCGTCGCGATCCTCTATGTCTCGCACCGCCTCGACGAGGTGCTGGACCTCTCCGACCGCATCACCGTCCTCCGCGATGGCGTGATCGTCGATCGCTCCGAACGCGGCCGCCTCGACAAGGCGGGGCTCATTCGGGCCATCGTCGGCCATGACGTTCAGACGCGGGAGGACCGTCCTCGCCCGTTGGTGACTCGCACGGGCACACCGCTTTTCTCCGCCCGCAATGTCGGCCGCGGCCATGCGGTCAAGGATGTGAGCTTCGACCTGTGGCGCGGCGAGATCCTCGGCTTCGGCGGGCTTGTCGGCGCGGGTCGCACGGAAACCGCGCGCCTTGCCTTTGGCGTCGACCGGCTGGAGCGGGGCCATTTCGAGCTCGAAGGCGCGCCACTGCGGATCAGAGATGAAGCCGACGCGGTCCAGAAGGGGCTCGCGCTCGTTCCCGAGGAGCGCCGATCCCAGGGACTGATGCTTGACCAGTCGGTCGCCTTCAATATCACCATCGCCGCGCTGAAGCCGTTCGAGGCCGTGCCCGGTCTGCCATTCCTTTCCTCCAGCAAGATGCGCTCGGCGGCGAACCGCCTGGTCAAGCACCTGCAGATCAAGACGCCCGGAGTCGGCACGCGGATCGCCGGTCTATCAGGCGGCAACCAGCAGAAGGCGCTGATTGCCCGCTGGCTCGACACCAACATGCGCGTCCTCATCATCGACGAGCCATCACGCGGGGTCGATATCGGCGCGCGCGAGCAGATCCACGACGCCATCCGCGATCTGGCGAAAACCGGTGTCGGCGTGATCCTCATTTCGTCCGACGTCGAGGAACTGGCACTCGTCGCCGACCGGGTCATCGTCCTGCACGAGGGCCGGGTGACAGGCGAACTCACCGGAGCCGACATCACCGAATCCCGCATCGTCGAGCTCAGCTATCTCGACCGCGCCGAACTCGCTGGGGCAGAATCATGACAAGCAGCACGACAGCCGCGCCGGAGCGCGCCACCGCCCGCACCGGCGCGCCGATGCGCCGCGCAATTCTCGTCTTCATCTCGCGCTATGCGACGCTCATCGGCCTGCTGGCGATGATCTTCTTCTTTTCGATCAACGCACCGGAGACGTTCTTCTCGCGCGCAAACTTCATCAACATCCTGAGCCAGGCCTCGTTGACCGCCATCATCGCAGCTGGTCTCACCTATACGCTCGTCGTGGGGGAGTTCGATCTTTCCATCGGCTATGTCGGAAGCTTCGTCGGCCTGATGGTGGCGGGCTTCATGGCGAAGGCCGGCCTGCCCATCCCCGTCGCTATCGGCCTGGCGCTGCTCATCGGCATCGGCCTCGGCCTGGTCAATGGCGCCCTCGTCACCAAGGTCCGCATCAACGCGGTCATCGCCACGCTCGGTGTCGGCACCATGCTCTCCGGCATCGGCTTTTCCTATTCGGCGTTTCCGATCGCGATGGGCATCCCACGCGCCTTCACCAACATCGCCCTCGGCCGGCCATTGTTCGGGATACCCAACCCGGTCTTTGTCATGATCGCGGTTCTGGCCGTGCTGTGGACCATCCTCAACAAGACCGAGATGGGCCAGCGCATGCAGGCGGTCGGCAGCAATATCGAAGCGGCGCGGCTCTCGGGCATCCGGGTCGATCGCGTCAAGATGTTCGCCTTCTCGGTGGCCGGCTTCTGCGCGGCATTGACCGGCATCTTGCTGACCTCGCTGCTCGGCAGCGGCACGCTCGGCGCCGCCGACGGCTACCTGCTCGATGCCTTCGCCGCCGTATTTCTCGGCTCGGCGACGATGCGCGAGGGCCAGTTCCACATCCTCGGCACGCTGGTCGGCGTGCTGGTGCTCGCGGTCGGATTCAACGGCCTCAGCATCTTCGGCGCGCCAACCTATTTCCAGCCCATTTTCAAGGGCGGCGTGCTCGTGCTGGCCGTCGGCCTCTCGACGCTCGCCCGCCGCTATGCGGCGCAGGCCTAGCCTGATCAGTTCCATCGGCCGATCAGCGCGATCGCCAATCGATCGGCCGCCAGCCGCGACCTCTGTCGTCACATCAGGAGAGAACAATGAAGGCCAAATATGATTTCTCGGGCAAGTCCGCGCTGGTCATCGGCGGGACGACCGGTATCGGCCGCGCGGCTGCGCTTGCTTTCGCAGATGCCGGCGCCAATCTCTTCGTCGCGGGCCTCGGCGCTGCCGAAGGCCAGGATCTGAAGGACGAGATCAACCGGCGTTTCTCGGCGGTCGCCGTCGAATTCGCCGAGGTCGATGTACGCAGCGAGGATGCCGTGCGCATGCTGCATGAGGCGGCCTACAACCGCTTCGGCCGCATCGATACGGCCTTCAACAATGCCGGCGTGCCCGGCAAGACGGCGCCAATCCACGAACTCAGTCAGGCCGACTATGACCTGATCATGGACGTGAACTTGCGCGGCATCTTCTTCGGCATGAAGCACCAGATCCCGCACATGCTCCAGCAGGGCGGCGGCACGATCGTCAACACCTCCTCGCTGTTCGGCGTGATGGGCTACGCGACCACGGCAACCTATTGCGCCAGCAAATGGGGCGTGATCGGCCTCACAAATTCGGCGGCGCTGGAGGTGGCGAAGAAGAATATCCGCATCAACGCGATCGCGCCGGGCTCGACGATGACGCCGCTGCTGACCCGGATGTTCGGTGGCGAACAGGAGGCGAAGGATACGGTGCTGCCTTCGCTGCCGATGGGTCGCATTGCCGATCCGTCCGAGATCGCGCGTCTCGTCCTCTTTCTGGCATCGGATGAATCCTCCTTCATCACCGGTCAGGCGATCGTCATCGATGGTGGCGGCTTCGTCGCCGGTGCCGACAAGATCTGAAGCCGGGGCATCAGGAGCCATGTCGGCGCTGTCCTGGCCGGCCCGGCGTGGCAACAACCATGCCGGGTAGATGGCGAACAGAAGTTGCACCACCGAACCGGCGAGCCCGGCTGACGATAGCTGTTATGACGCTGGCCGGATGACTGCAGGCTTGCGGAAGCATCTGCAGGGTCCTTAGGGTCATGGCTAGTGGTGGAGGAGAAGAACGTCTTTTTGGGGGGAATCCAGGCAGACAATCCGTCCTTGCTGGACGAAGGGCCGAGGCTTCTCGTCTTGTCGATGCGGCTGTCTCATTCGGATGATGGTTGCGTTTAGTATTCTGGCTCTCTGAGCGAGCATCGACGCCCGATCATTCGAGAACCCGCGACGCCTGGATCGCGATCCTCTCTTTCCCTATCCGAGAATTTCTGATCTTGGCGGGCCGTTCGTCGGCCTTCCAAGAACTTCTTATGTCGTCCGTTGAAACCAGCGTGTCGACATAAGGGATAACGAACAAGAACGAAGAATACTACGGGACGAATCCAGCAAGGAGCGGAATATGGGACTGGTTAATATGTACAATCGACGTCGGGTTCTCGCGATGCCTGTAGGCGCCGCGGTCCTGGCGGCCGGAATGCTGGTTGGTAGCGGCATCGTCGCCAATGCCGACGATGCCAAGCCGATCACCATTGGCTATTCGACTTATACGGTCGAGAACCCAGCCTTTGCCGGCATCATCCAGGGGATGAAGTCGCAGGCTGAGAAGTTCGGCTACAAGTTCCTGATCGCCAATTCCAACAACAGCGCCAGCCAGCAGATCGCGGACATCGAGAGCCTGATCAGCCAGGGCGCGAACTATGTCATCGTCACGCCCGCCGATGGCGCTGCCGTCACGCCGGCCGTGAAGCATGCCGATGACGCCGGCATTCCGGTGATCGCGATTGCCGACCATGTCGTGGCGCCCGTCACCGCCACCTACAGCATGGACCACGTTGAAGGCGGCAAGCTGGCCGGCGAAGAGGTGGTCAAATATCTGACGAAGAAATACGGCTCGCCGAAGGGCAATGTCGTCAACATCCAGGGCATCGCGGGCATCGTGGCAACGGCCCAGCGTGACCAGGGCTTCGTGGATGTCCTTTCGAAATATCCCGACATCAAGATCGTCGCCAGCGCCGATGGCGGCTTCAACACCGACAAGGCCAACGAGGTGATGACGGCGATCCTGCAGGCTCAGCCCGAGATCGACGCCGTCTACGGCGCGAACGACGCCGAGACCTATGGCGTCATCACGGCCATCAAGGCAGCCGGCCGCTTCCAGCCCGTGGGCCAGCCGGATCATATCTACACGATCGGCATCGACGGTTCGGCTCCGGGCATCAATGGCATCCGGAACGGCTCGCAGGACGCGACTGTCAGCCAGCAGTTCATCAAGATGGGCATCCTGATGATGGACAATATCCACGCCAAGGAGACGGGTGCCGCCAAGGACATCCCGTCGGTGGTGTGGCCGCTGATGGTGATCAACGCCGACAACATCAACTCGGATGAAGTCAAGAAGTACGGCATCTGGGCCGACGACGTGAAGTGACCAAGTCGTCCGCCCTGGTTGAGCTGACAAACGTCAGCAAGCGGTACCCAGGTGTCGTCGCTCTCGACGACGTCACCTTGGCCTTCAGGGCGGGCACCGTAACGGCACTTGCCGGCGAAAATGGCGCCGGCAAGTCCACCCTCATCAAGATCCTGTCGGGCGCGGTCGAAGCCGACAGCGGTGTCGTGACCATCGGCGGTGCACCGCTGCCGCGGACGCCGGGCGAGGTGATCGAGAGCGGCATCAGCACGATCTATCAGGAGCTGACCGACATCTCCGAGATGAGCGTGCTCGACAACGTGTTGCTGGCACGGCATTCGCTGCGCTGGGGCATCCTCAACCGGAAGGCCAACCGCCGGCAGGCGACCGCGGCCCTGGATCGGGTCGGCCTCGCCGGGCTCGATCTCGGCCGCACGGTCAGTTCGCTGTCGCCCGCGCAACGCCAGCAGCTCGAGATCGCGCGCTGTCTCGCCCGCAACGCGCGCGTCCTGATCTTCGACGAGCCGACCTCCTCCCTCCCGGAGGGCGAGGTCGAGGCGCTGCTGCAGACCATCAAGCAGCTTCGCCGCGAGGGTTTGGCCATCATCTATGTCAGCCATCACCTCGAAGAACTGTTCGCGATCGCCGACGACATCGTCGTGATGCGCGACGGCGCGGTCGTCGACCAGAGACCCGTCAATGCATGGACGCAGCCCGAACTCGTACGGGCGATGCTGGCTCGCGATCTGAAGAATGCCTATCCCTGGGTCGAGCGGTCGCTCGGTCCGGTTCTGCTCGGGGTCAAGGATCTGGTCGCGCCTGGGGTGCGGTCATCGAGCCTTTCCGCCCGGGCCAGCGAGATCGTCGGGCTGGTCGGGCTCGATGGAGCCGGCCGCACCGAACTGATGAAGGCGATCGCCGGTGCGACGCGGCCGAGCGAAGGCAACATCTCCCTGGCCGGGGCGCCGGTAAGGCTCGGCAGCCTTGCCCATGCGCGCCAGCTCGGCATCGTCTATGCGCCCGAGGACCGCAAGGCTGAAGGCCTGATCCTCGACGCGCCGATCCGGGACAATGTCGTCCTCGGCCTCTATTCGCTCGTGGCGCGGCTCGGCATCGTGCGCTCCCGCCGTCTCGGCGCGTTTGCGCGCGATGCGGTGCGCGACTATGGCGTGAAGGCCTCATCGATCCGGCAGGTGGTCGGCGGACTTTCGGGTGGAAACCAGCAGAAGGTGATCCTGGCCCGCGTTGCCGAAGGCGGGCCGCGGGTCATCATGTTCGACGATCCGACACGCGGCGTCGATGTGGGGGCCAAGTCAAGCATCTACGAACAGGTGATCCGCCTGGCGCAGCGCGGCGCAGCGGTGCTGCTGACGAGTTCCGATACGGACGAAGTCCTGGCGATGAGCGATCGCGTCTATGTGCTTCGGGCCGGGCGGATCGTGGATGAGGTGCAGCGCGCCGATTTCAACCGCGAGCGCATCCTGACATCCGCGTCGCTGGGCTGAAGAACAAGGGAGGGAAGCAGACATGAAGCAGACGTCGACGATAGCAGCCAGAGGTCGTGAAGACGCCTTGATGTCGCCCGCTCCTCGCGAGCGCCTCACCGCCGGCGGACTTGTCGGGCGCCTCCTCGGCAACACGACCAGCGCCATCGCGGTCGTTCTGCTGATCATCTGCGTGGTGCTGACGCTCCTCTCGGATCGCTTCCTCACGCCGCAGAATATCTATGCGATTCTCGCCCAGTCGGCCGTGGTCGGCGTTGCAGCGGTCGGCGGCACATTCGTCATCATCACCGGCGGCATCGATCTTTCCGTCGGCGCCGCGATCGGCCTTGCCGGCATGATCGGCGCCCTCGTCATTCAGGCGGGGTATGGCGCCGAGGTAGGCATCATCGTCATGCTGGCCGTCGGCATGCTTGTTGGCCTGGTGAATGGGCTTTCCGTGTCGATGCTCCGTCTGGCCCCGTTCATCGTGACGCTGGCCACCATGGGCATGGCGCAGGGGCTCACCCTTGAATCGAGCACGGGCAAGAGCGTCTACGATCTGCCGCATGCCATCACCTTCTTTGGCGGCGACCGCATTTTCGGGGGCTTGCCGGTGTCGGTGATCGTGACCGTGATCATCTTCATCATCGGCCAGTTCCTTCTGACCGGCACCTCGTTCGGCAAGAGCGTGTTCGCGGTCGGCGGCAACCGCGAGGCGGCGCGTCTCGCCGGCATCGACGTCAATCGCGTTCTGCTCATCGTCTATCTGCTGGCCGGCCTCTGCGCAGGCATCGCGGCCATCCTCACGGTCGGCCGCATCGGCGCGGCGACGCCGACGAGCGGCGCGGGCGTCGAGCTTCGCGTCATCGCGGCCATCGTCATCGGCGGCACCAGCCTGTTCGGCGGCAAGGGCAGCCTTTGGGGAACTCTCGTCGGCGTGCTGCTGATCGGCGTCATCAACAACGGCTTGACGCTGCTCAATGTCGATCCGTTCCTCGTGCAGTTCATGCAAAGCGCCCTGATCTTTGCCGCGGTGCTGTTCGACGCGATCAACACGCGCCGCCTGGCGCGCAACAGGATGCGTCGGACCTAGGCGGCATCCTGCAACAACGACAAGCCGCGAACGCGGCAACCGAACAAGCCTCGATAACGAAAGGAAGAAACGTCATGGATCGCCTGAAGGACAAGGTTGCCCTCATCACCGGCGCCGCGCGTGGCCAGGGCCGCGAGATGGCCGAGCTGTTCATGAGGGAAGGCGCCAAGGCTGTGATTTCGGCCGACGTGCTCGACGCGGCGGACGCCGATGAGAGCCAGGTCACCTTCGTCAAGATGGACGTGACCAAGAAGGACCAGTGGAAGTCCGTCATCGACGATATCGTGGCCGAGCACGGCAAGATCGACATCCTGATCAACAATGCCGCGATCTGCCTGTATGAGCCGATCCTCGAAACGACGGACGAGATCTATGACCGCGTCCTCGACATCGATCTGAAGAGCATCTTCCTCGGCATGCGCGAGGTGCTGCCGCATATGATCAAGCGCAAGCAGGGGTCGATCATCAACGTGTCCTCGATCTGGGGCCTTGCCGGCGTGCCGAACTCCTACGCCTATCAGGCGGCCAAGGGCGCCATCCTCAATGTCAGCAAGAATGTCGCCGCTACGCATGGCGAGGACGGCATCCGCTGCAACTCGCTGCATCCGGGCTACATCCTGTCGCCGATGAACGAGCACCAGGCCCCTGAGATCAATGCGGCGCTGATTGCCGGTACCGTGCTGAAGCGCCCCGGCAAGGCGATCGAGACCGCCTATGCCGCCCTGTTCCTGGCGAGCGATGAGTCGAGCTACGTCACCGGCACCTCGCTGGTCGTCGATGGCGGCTATCTGGCGCCCTAGGCCGGAACGGACAGGAGAAGGTACCTATGGTCGACAGGCTCAAGGGTAAGGTCGCGCTGGTTACCGGCGCGGCTCGCGGCATCGGACGGGCGACGGCGGAGCTTTTCGCCCTCGAAGGCGCCACCGTGATCTCGGGCGACGTTCTGGAGGCGGAGGATGCCGGATCGAGCCCGGTGGAGTTCCTGCATCTCGACGTCACCAGCCGCGATGCGTGGAAGCAGCTCGTCGAGGGGATCGTCGCCAAGCATGGCAAGATCGATGTCCTCATGAACAATGCCGCGGTGTGCTATTACGAGCCAATCCTGGAGACGAGCGACGAGCTTTGGGACAAGGTGCTCGACATCGACCTGAAGAGCATCTTCTACGGCATGCGCGAGACGCTGCCGCACATGATCAGTCGCAAGCAGGGGTCGATCATCAATGTCGCCTCGATCTGGGGTCTCGCCGGCGTCCCCAGCGCTCACGCCTATCAGGCGGCGAAGGGTGCGATCCTGAACGTCTCGAAAAACGTTGCGGCAACGCATGGCCAGGACGGGATCCGCTGCAACTCGCTGCATCCGGGCTACATCGTCACGCCCATGAACAAGGACCAGGGACCGGTGATCGAGGCGGCCCTGATCGAGGGCAGCCTGCTCAAGCGGGCCGGCCAGCCAAAGGAAATCGCCTATGCGGCGCTATTCCTGGCGAGCGATGAGGCAAGCTACATAACCGGCACGTCGCTGGTGGTCGACGGCGGCTATCTCGCCCCCTAGGTTCATTGGGGCAGAGGCAATCTGCTGTTCCGAAATGAGCTCTCGGCGCCGCGGCCGGCAGGCCGCTCAGGCGCCGCGAGCCGAGGCGCGTGCGGCCGGGTGGCCTCCTGATGCGCGCTTGGCAGCATCCCGCCTTTCCCGCTGAACCACCGGATCGGGCACCGGGCACGCGGCCAGCAGCGTCCTGGTGTAGCCGTGCTTCGGATTGGAGAAGACGTCCTCGGTCGAACCCTGTTCGACGATCGCTCCCGCCTTCATCACGATCACCCGGTCGGCGAAGTTCCTGACCAGCGTCAGGTCATGCGTGATGAACAACAATGCCACGCCCATGCGCGCGCGGACTTCCTGCAACAGGCTGATGATCTGGCCCTGAACGGTCATGTCGAGCGCCGAGACGGCCTCGTCGCAGACAATGATCTCGGACTGCAGCGCCAGGGCGCGGGCGATGGCGATGCGCTGGCGTTGGCCGCCTGAAAACTCGCTCGGATATTTGCCGAGATCGCCCGCCGTCAGGCCGACGCTCTCCATCAGTTCGACCGAGCGTTGGCGCCATTCGCCCTTTGGCAGCACGGAGCGCTGGATCGACCAGGGTTCGCAGATGATGTCGAAGACGCTCATGCGCGGATTGAGCGAGCCGAAGGGATCCTGGAACACAGCCTGCACGGCACGGTGATAGGCGCCGAGTTCAGCCCGTCCGAGCTTGTGGATGTCCGCGCCGCGATAGCAGATGCTGCCGCTGGTGATCTCGCGCAGACGAAGAATGGCGTTGGCGATCGTCGACTTGCCGGAACCGCTCTCGCCGACGACGCAAAGCACCTCATTGTGCCGCAGTTGGAGGCTGACATCGGACACGGCGCGAACGGCACCATAGTCGATGCTGACGTCCTTCACGTCGAGCAGCAGCTCGGCATCGGCAGTGGTGACTTGCGGGCGACTGGATGTCCGCCCCTCCAGCAGCTTTCGGGTATAGGAATGCCGGGGCGCCCCGAAGACATCGGCGACCGTGCCCTCCTCGACGAATTCTCCGCGGCGCATGACGGAAACGGTACGGGCGATGTCGGCGGCGACGCCGAGATCGTGAGTGATCAGCAGCAGCGCGCTGCCATTTTCCTGTTGGAGTTCGCGGATCAATTCGAGGATCTGTGCCTGAACCGTGACGTCCAGCGCCGTCGTGGGCTCGTCGGCGATCAGGAGTTCCGGCCGCAGAGCCATGGCCATCGCGATCATGATCCGCTGACGCTGACCGCCCGAGAACTGGTGCGGAAATGCATGATAGCGCCGTGCGGCGTCACCGATGCCGACGCGATCCATCAGCGCGATCGCGCTGCGCTTGGCCTCGCTGGCCGGCCGGCCGTGGATGCGGCAGACCTCGGCGATCTGCCAGCCGACCGGATAGACCGGATTGAGATGGGCCGCCGGATCCTGGAAGACCATCGCGATATGGCGCCCATAGAGGCGGCGCCGCTCGGCACGGGGCATCGACAGGATGCTGTGGCCCTGGAAGCGGATGTCGCCGCCGCGCACATGCCCGGGAGGCGTGTCGATCAGGCTCATGATCGCCGAGGCCGTCACACTCTTGCCGGAACCGCTCTCGCCGATGATGGCATGGGAGCCGCCCTGCTCCAAGCAAAGGCTGATGCCGCGCACCGCATTGAACATGCCGCCTGGCGTCTCGAAGTCCACGACCAGATTGTCGATCTCGAGCAGCGGGGTTTTGCTAAGCATTGGACGCAACTTTGCTTTCGACGGCCGGCGCACGCGACTTGCGGGCGCTGCGGGCCCTCAGGACCGGATCGTTCGCCACCTGGAACCAGTTGCCGAGGATGGTTGCGGCGAGGGCGATCGAAGCAATGACGAGGCCCGGCCAAAGCGCGCTCCACCATGCAGTGGCGAGATAGCGCTGGCCGTCCGAGACCATGAGCCCCCAGGTGACGTCTGGCGGCTGCACGCCGATGCCGAGGAATGTCAGCGTCGATTCCGCCAGCATGACCTGGGCAAATTCCAGCGCCGCCACCGCGAAAAGCGTTGGCAGCGCCAAGGGCGCCATATGCCTTACCAGAAGGTGCAGGCTACTGGCGCCCATTACCCGAGAGGCGGAGACGAACGGCCGCTCGCGGATTTCCAGCGCCTGGCTGCGCGCGGTCCTCGCGAAGATCGGAATGCGGGTCACCGTGAGGATCATCACGACGACCAGAGGCGAAGCGCCGATGACAAACAGCACGACCATGGCCAGCAGCAGCGAGGGGATGCTCATCAGCACATCGATCGCCCGCATGATGGCGGTGCTCCACCACGCATTGCTCAGACCCGCGACCAGCCCGATGGCGGCGCCGATGACGAGCGACAAAGCCACGGTGGCGAAGGAGATCGCCAGCGTCGTTCGCGCCGCGACCACGAGCCGCGCCAGCATGCTGCGGCCAAGCGCGTCACCGCCGAGCACATACCACCAGCCATGATCGACGTGGAGCGGTGGCAGATGCCGCAGCCGCAGATTGGAACGCATCAGGCTCGCATCGACGATCAGCGGGGCGACGAGCGCGACGACGACGACGGCAAGCAGATAGAGCGCCGCGACCAGCGCCACCTTGTCATGGACGAGACGTCCCAGCATCGGCCTCATCGGCGTGCCTCCCCGCCGATCTGCACGCGGGGATCGAGCCGCGCATACATGATGTCGATGGCGACATTCATCGCATAGACCACGACGGCGGCGAGCAGAATGCAGGCGATGGTCAGCGAAAAGTCGCGGTCGCGGATCGAATCGATCATGACCTTTCCGATGCCCGGAAAGCCGAAGATCGTCTCGATGACGACGGCGCCGTTGACGAGGCCCGTCGCCTGCACGCCAGCGATCGTTATAAGCGGCAGAAGCGAATTTCTGAGCGCATGCACGAAGACGACGCGTGCATCGCTGGCGCCCTTGGCGAGCGCAGTCTTGGCATAGGGCGCGCTGAGGCTCGAAACCATGCTCGACCGGACGACTTGCGTCAGCACGCCGAGCGGCGTCAGCACCAGCACGCAGACGGGCAGGATCCAGTGCGCCGGCGTGCCCATGCCCGAGGTCGGCACCCAGCCGAGCATCATCGCGAAGACGAAGATGGCGACCAGCGCGACCCAGAACGTCGGCGCGGACGCGGTGAAGATCGTCAGCGGACTGATCATGCGGTCGAACCGCCCGTTCGGCCGCATCGCCGCAAGCGAGCCGAGAACAATCGACAGGACCAGCGCGATCGACATGGTGAAGAAGGCGAGCGTCAGCGTGATCGGAAAGGCCTCGAGCGCGACTTCCATCGCCGGCCGCTGCTTGAACAGCGATTGGCCAAAATCACCATGCGCAAGGTCGGAGACATAGCGGATGAACTGCACATAATAGGGGTCGTTGAAGCCGTGTAACGCCGCAAAGTCGGCGCGCGCCTGCGGCGAGGCCGACAGCGGCAGGTATTGATTGGTCGGATCTCCGGTCAACCGCGTCATCGCAAAAACGATGAGCAGCAGCATCAGCACGGCGTAAAGGCTCTGAAGCGCACGCCGCAGCACATATCGAGCCATATCTCGTCCTCCCCGAACCTGACGGCGGCCGAAACCGGCCGCCGCGAACTGCGTCTATCCGACTTACTTGAACTTGATCTGGCTGATCTGAAGCTCTTGGTTAGTCGCGGCGGTCGGCGTGTAGGTGATGCGCGGACCGATCCGGGTATCTGTGGTCTGATGATAGAGTACGGCGTCGACGGCCATGTCATGGACCTTCTCGAAGACACCGCGGAAGATCGCGCTGCGCTCGGGATCGGTTGCGGCCAGGCCGCGCTTGATCTCGCTATCGACCTCAGCGTCGTTCAGCTTCGACGTGCCGCCCCAGGAGGCGTATTTGCCGACGAGGGTAAACCCGGCATCGCCGCTGTTGTTGTCATGCGACTCGAAGAGGATGTTGGCAGGCTGGCCGTCGCCGAACGGCTTGTAGAAGAACTTGTAGAACTCGGCCGATTCGAGAATCTGCAGGCGGACGTTCAGGCCGGCGTCCTTCAGCATCTCGATCATCACGGTCGGCGCCTCGGTGCCTCCGGGCGAACCGCTGTTGACGATGAGCAGGATCTCGTTGTCGACAGGCACACCGGCGGCGCGGGCCTCGGCAATCAGCGCGCGGGCCTTGTCCGGATCGTACGGCCAGAACGGCACCGCGTCGTTGTAGCCGTTGATCGTCGGCATCACCATGTTCTTGGCCGGTTGCCAGCTGGCGCTGAAGACGGTGCCGAGCATCGCCTGACGGTCGAGGGCGTAGTTGATCGCCTCGCGGACGCGGATGTCATCAAGCGGCGGCTTGCCGATATCGAAGCGCAGGCGAACCGTCTCCGAATTGAGATAGCTGTGGTCGGTGTCCTTGTTGGTCGCATCCTGCGGCGCGATGACCGGCGAGATGTCGGCCTCGCCATTGGCCACCATGGCCGCGCGGACGGCAGGCTCCTCGCGGAAGACGTAGGTCACCTTGCCGACTTGCGGCTTCTCGCCCCAATAGTCCGGATTGCGTTCCGTCGTGATGCTGCGGCCGGATGCCCATTCGGCGAGGCGGTAGGGGCCGGTGCCGACCGGATTGCGAACGAGGGCATGCGCATCGGTGGCCGGCGACTCGATGCCGACCATCGACATCAGCACAGGCATGATCGGGCTCGGCTGGGGCGTCTTCACGTCGACCGTCAGGTCGTCGACGGCGGTCAGGTCGACACCCATTCCCTCGAAATAAAGAACGCGGTTCGAGCAAGACAGGTTTGGATCCATCATTCGCTTGAATGCCTGGATGAACGCCGCAGCGTTGAGCGGCTTGCCGTCATGAAATTTGACGCCCGGACGAAGCTTGAAGCGCCACGTGGTGTCGTCGATGGTCGACCAGCTTTCGGCGAGGCGTGGGTCGACCTTGCCCGTCTGCTGGTTGATCTCGGTCACCGTCTCGACGATGTTCTCGCGGATCACCATGCCGACATTCTTCTTGGTCAGCTCGCAGGGATCGAGCGTGTCGGGCTCCTGCTCCTGCACGACGGTTATGGCGTCGTTCTGCTGCGCCAGCGCCGGCGCGCCGAACCCCAGCACGACCGCGCTCGCCAATAGTGTGGCTCCCAAAGTCCGTCTTGCCCTCAGCCGATTGGCCATCTGATTGTTCCTCCCTCGAAATCTGTTTGTTGTTGAACCGCACCGCGCCGGTTTCTGCCGTCCGGGCTCCTCCGCCCGCATCACGGCCGACCAGAAGCCCGGCTCAGGCTTCCACGAGCACGTAAGTGCCGTCGGTCTTGACCGGGAACGTCTCAGCCACATAAGGGCCTTCGATCAGCTTCCCGCTCCTGACTTCCGTCTTGAAGCTGCGAACCTTGACCCGGTTGGGTTCGCACCACGATTTCCCGGTCCGCACATCGAATTCCCAGGCATGCCAGGGGCAACGGATCACGTTGCGGCTCGGGTCGAAATCGTAGATTCCCGGCTCAGTCGACGTGACGGCGACGGTCAGCAGCCCGTTGCAGAGGTCGGCGCCCTGATGTGGGCAACGGTTGAGCAGCGCATAGAACTCCCCCTCGACGTTGAACACGGCGACCGCTCGCCCGTTCACTTCGATGACCCGCCGCGAGCCCGGCGGCATGTCCTCGATCGCCGCGACGACGTGATAGGCCATGACGATCAGAGTCCGTAGAGCGTGTGGGCGTTGAGGAAGCGGATGTGGTCGCGCTGCTCGGCCGACAGCGAAGGCGGCAGGCCGAACTTGGGATCATCGAAGTCCCAGTGCGGATAGTCGCTGGCAAAGAGCAGCCGGTCCCAGCCGATATCGGCCATCGTCTGCGCAACCGCCTGAGGCTGCGGCGCCTCTTCCATCGGCTGCGTGCTGATCCAGACCCGCTCGCGGATATATTCGGACGGCGGACGTTTCACATGCGGAACCTCGTCGCGCATCCGGTGCCAGGCGCGGTCGAGCCGCCAGGCAAGGGCGGGAAGCCATCCAAAACCCGCCTCGATGACGACGAAACGCAAGTCCGGATAGCGATCGAACACGCCTTCGAAGATCATGCTGGCGATCGAAGCCTGGCAGCCGGCTGGATGGGCGGCCCCTTCCTCGATGTAATAGGAAGGCCAGCCGCTATTGGTGGACGGAAAGCCGCTATAGCCGAACACATGCGTGGCGACCGGCAGTCCCGCCTCGGAGGCGGCCTCGAAGATCGGCCAGTAGCGGCGCTTGCCGAGCGGCTCGCTGGTTCGGCTCAGCAGCAGCACATGAACGAAATCGGGCTGGCCGGCGCGCTTGCGGATTTCCTCGCGCGCCGCCTCGCCATCCTCATAAGGCACAAGAACCGACGCCTTCAGCCGCGGCTCCTGGCTGGTCCAGGCGTCGACGAGCCAGTCGTTCGTCGCCGAGCACAGCGCGGCGCTGAACGCCGAGTTCTGGTCGCCGCCGGACGGGCTGAGCGGATTGAGGATGCCCATCGTGATGCCGTGGTGGTCGAGATGCTGGCGCCGCATCAATGCAAGGTCGCTGCCCGGCGGTCCGGCTTCGGGCCAGGCATCGCGCCGGGCGGCACCGGGCACGATCTTCGGAAACGGCGTGCCCTTGGCGAAGCCGTGCCGGGACCTGAGGCCATAGGTCTGCAGATAGTCCCACCAGCGCAGGCTGAGATAGGGACGCAGATCCGCCGCCGAGCGCAGCGCCGGATGGATATCGCAATCGACAAGGGCAGTGGCCTGACGCACCGATGACTTGTCGGTGGTGTCGGTGAGGGCGATGTTCATAGGCGCGTCTCCCTGAGCCGTGGGTAGGTCGCCAGCGGGTTCTGGACCGCCATCTTCTCGATCGAGATGGCGCTGAGACCGGCGGGAACGACCTCATCATTGTCGAACTGCCAATGCGGGTAGTCGGAGGCGAACAGCAGCATCTCGTCCGACTGGAACTGGTCGATGATCCGCCCGACCGTCTCCACGTCGTCGGGTGCGTCCAGCGGCTGTGCCGTGAGGCGTATGTGATCGCGGGCGATTTCGATCGGCGGACGATCGACCCAGGGGACCTCGCTGCGCGTGCCGCGCCAGAACTTGGTCAATCGCCACAGGAACGGCGTGAACCACGACACGCCGGATTCGATCATCACGACCTTGAGGTTCGGGAACTTGCTGAACACGCCCTCGCAGATCAGGCTGCCGAGTTGGCCCTGGAAGCCAAGCGACTGGGCGGCATAGTCCTCGACATAGTAGCTCGGCCAGCCGACCGGCGTGACCGGGAAGCGATAAGCGCTGCCGGCATGGATTCCGATCGGCAATCCGTGCCGCTCAGCCGCCTTGTAGATCGGCCAGTAGTGCCGGCGGCCGAGTGGCGCCTCGGCCATGACCGGCATCAGCACCTGGACGAAGCGCCGGTCGGCGGCACAGCGATCGATCTCGTCGGCGGCGCGCTCGGGGTTCTGCCATGGAACGATGATCGAGGCGCGCATGCGCGGGTCGGCGTCGAGCCACTCCGCCGTCATCCAGTCATTGACCGCCGTCGCGAGCGCGACGGCCATATCCTCGCTCAACACCATGTGGACGCCATAGATGCAATTGCCGATCGCATGGCCGAGCTGCCAGCGGTCCATGACCGCCTTGCGATAGCGATCAATGCCGGCCGGTGGCTCCCCCGCATCATTGCGCCAGTCTGGGCGCGCGGTGATCGGCGCCCGCTGCGGATAGGCGTTGGATTCGAAGCCTGGGATCCCGCGCGATTCAACCGCCTCGCGCCAATTCGCCGGCAGATGCGGCACGAGAGCCTTGAGCGCCGGAACGACGGGATGCATGTCGCAATCGATGGCTCCCAAATTCTGGAGATTCATGTCGCTGCGCCCTTCCGCCCGAACATCTGGTTGTTCCGATGCATGGTTCCTCCGCTCATTCCGCGGCCGCGATCAGCTTCGCCGCGGCTCCGATGTCGAAATCGGGATCGGCGGCCTCCGCGGCGGTGATTGTCATGCCGGCGCCGAGCAGTCGGCGCGCGGCCATGTGGGTCCTGGCATTGTTGATCGACTCGACGCCGACGAGGCGCCCCTGGCGAAAGCAGAAGACCGTCAGCCGTCCGTCAGGACCGTCGCGTCGCGACACCGCGAGGTCGTGCCCCTGCGTGATGCCGGCGATCTGCAGCTTCAGCTCATACTGGTCGCTCCAGAACCATGGCAGCGCCGTGTAGCGTGCCTTGCCTCCGGTGAGCGCGGCCGCCACGGTGCGGCCCTGGTCGGTCGCGTTCTGGACCGACTCGATCCGCATCGCCGCCCCGGCATGGGTGCTCGGATGGTGAGCGCAGTCGCCGACTGCGTAGATGCCCGGCACAGTCGTCGCGAGGCCGGCATCGACTTGAATGCCGTCGCGGTTGCCGATGCCGATATCGCCGGCGAGCTCGGCATTCGCGATCGCACCGACCGCGATCAATACGAGATCCGCGGGAACGCGCAGACCGGCCTTCGTCACCACCGCGCTGACGCGCTTCTCTCCCTCGATCGCAAGGACGCTGTCGCCCGTCACGATCGTGACGCCGCGCCTGCGGTGCTCGGCTGCCAGCTGGTTGGCCGTCTCGGCGGAGACCGCGCGGCCGAGGATGCGGGGAGCCGCCTCGATCACGGTCACCTGCCGGCCCTCGCCTGCCGCAACCGCCGCGAATTCGAGCCCGATCATGCCGCCGCCAATGATCGCCACATGGCCGGCGCCCTGCAGGGCTTCGCCGAGCCGGAGCGCATCATCGAGGCTGCGAAGCGTCATGACGCCGTCGAGATCCCGCCCCGGGATCGGCGGCAGCAGCGGCCGGGCGCCGGTGGCCAGCACCAGAGCGTCGTAGTCGATCACCGCGCCATCGGCGGTCACGACCCGGCGCTCGACCGGGGCGAGGCTGGCAATGCGCGTATCGGGGACGAACTCGATCCGCCGGTCCTCGAAGAAGCGCGCTGACCGCAACACCTGCAGCGCCGCACCGCCGGGCTTCGCCAGCGTCTTGGACAAGGGCGGGCGGTGATAGGGCAGATGCGCCTCGTCGGAGATCATGACGATACGGCCGTCATAGCCGTTGTCCCTGAGCGAGGCGGCCGTCTGGACGCCGGCATGGCTGGCGCCGATGATGAGCGTGGTAGCATCCGCCATCAGACCTGCCTCTCGGGCAGCGTCACGACCAGCCCGTCCAACCGGGCGGTGACGGCGATCTGGCAGCCAAGACGGCTGTTCGGCTGCCTTTCGCTGGCGGCGAAGTCGAGCATCTCGTCTTCGACCGGGCTGATCTCACCAACGAGGGGCAGGAAGGCTTCGTCGACATAGACATGGCAGGTCGCGCAGGAGGCGGAGCCGCCGCACTCGGCGACGATGCCGTCTATGCCGTTGGCAATGGCGCCCTGCATCACAGAATCGCCGGCGCGGACATCAACCGAATGGGCGTCGCCAGACGGCGCCAGATAGGTCACGCGCGGCATGCCGTCGACGCCCGTTGCAGCTGGACTTCATGACGGGACGTCGCGCAGGCAGCAGGCCAGGCGGAACTCATCTGCATGCTTTGACCCTTCCTCCCGGATCGGCGCGGCTGGTGCCGCTGTCGTTCCAGTCATCAGACCTGAGGAAAGGCTGTACTGATAGGATCAGTGTATTCGAATATCGATATGAACAGATCTGCGGGGGCGGCTACAGCGATAGGAGGAGGTACTCTCCCTCCGGCTTGACGTCGAAGGTCTCGACGCCCTTCACGTCGTCGAGGCTTTCGATCTCTCTCCCGCCGGCTACCGCAAGGGCGAATTGGGCGACTTTCACCGCGTCCGGCCTGCAGCGGGACCGGCCCGTGCGGATGTCGAATTCCCAGCCATGCCAGGGGCAGCGGATGATCTCGCCCTGACGGCTGTAGCGATAGTCCGCCGGACGGTCGGATTCCGCGAGCCCGGCCTGGTAGCCGTTGAAGAGGCTGCCGCCTTGATGCGGACAGGTGTTCAACAGCCCGAACCACTCCTGTCCCAGCCTGAAAATCACGACAGGACGCCGGTTGACCTCCACCAGCATGCGGCCGCTCGCCGGGAAATCCTCGATCTTGCAGACGACATATCTAGCCATGCGGGATTCCATAGAGATCGAGCGCATTCTTCAGGAAGAAGCGGTCGCGGCGCTCCCTGCTGAGCGGCAACGGCATCGCGCGCTGGGGATCGTCGAAATCCCAATGCGGATAGTCGGAGGCGAACAGCACGCGGTCCCAGCCGATCCAGTCCATCACTTCGGCGATGTGCTGGCGGTTGGCCGGCTCCTCGATCGGTTGCGACGTCAGCCAGACGCTTTCGCGGATATATTCCGAAGGCGGCCGCGGCAGATGAGCCAATTCGTCCCTGCTGCGCTCCCAGATGCGATCGAGGCGCCAGCGAAGCGACGGCAGCCAGCCGAGCCCGCCTTCGATGAGGGCGACACGCAGCGTCGGAAACCGTTCGAAGACACCTTCGAGAACGAGGCTGGCCAGGGCGGATTGCGAGGTCTGAGCGTGGCTCATCATGTCCTCGCCGTAATAAGAGGGCCAGCCGCCGCCCGTGATCGCCCAGCCGCCATTGCCGAACGCATGGACGCCGATCGGCAGGCCGACCTCGGCTGCAGCCGCATAGATCGGCCAGAAGCTCCGATGGCCGAGCGGATTGGGGAGCCGGCTCAGCAGGGACACCTGCACGAAGTCGCGCCGGCCTGCCAGGCGGTGGATTTCGGCCACGGCCGCTTGCGGGTCCTGATAGGCAGCAACGATCGAACCGCGGAGCCGTGGCTCGCGGGATGTCCATTCCTCGACCTGCCAGTCATTGATGGCGCGGCAGAGCGCGACGGAGAGGTCGATATTCTGCAGCGACTGCGCAGCGCCGAGCGGGATCAGCACCCCGAATTGCACATTGTTGGGGTCGAGATGCTGGGCGCGCATGAAGTCGAGATCGCTTCCCGGCATGCCGCCCCCTGGCGGAAAGGCATCGCGCCGGACGGCCATTGGCTGCCCCTTGGGATACTGCATCTCCTGCGTGAAACCTTGGCGCGCCAGCATGCCCACGGTCGCGAGATGGGTGCGCCAGCGCGGCGCCAATCGGGAGAAGATGTCTTTCTCCATCGAGCGTGGCGCCGGATGAATGTCGCAATCGGCAATCGCTTGCCGGCCGCCGACAATGACCGCGGGCCGCGCTGCAACCCCTCCGGCTGGGGTCGAAACATCGGTCACGGCGCCACCCCTTCGGCAAGACGCGGATAGGTGGCGAGCGGATTGGCCCGGCTGATGCGCGCGATCTGGTCCGGGCTCACGCCGACGGGCAGCAGGTCGTCGCCGTCGAAGCGCCAATGCGGAAAGTCGCTGGCAAACAGGAGCACCTCATCGGACCCGATATGATCGAGAAGGCGCTCGACGACAGCGGGATCGGCGGGGGTGTCGAAAGGCTGGGTCGTGAGACGAACCCTGCTGCGGACGATCTCGCTGGGCGGCACCTTGACCCAGGGCGTCTCGCTTCGGAGCCCATGCCAGTATTTGTCGAGCCGCCACAGATAGGGCGGCAACCAGCTGACGCCGGTTTCGCTGAGGACGACGCGAAGTCTGGGGAAGGCGCCGAAAATGCCCTCGAGGATCAGGCTGGTAAGCTGGGTCTGAAATGCAGAGGCTTGCGAAAAATAGTCGTGCGCGTAGTAGCTCGGCCATCCGGTGCCTGTGACCGGGTGGCGGTACATGCTGCCGGCATGGATGCCGACCGGCAGCCCACAGTCCTCCGCCGCCTCATAGATGGGCCAGTAGTAGCGCTTGCCGAGCGGCATCTCGCCCATCACCAGCATCAGGACCTGAACGAACCGGCGATCCGCCGCGACACGGCGGATCTCTTCGGCGGCCATGGACGGATTTTGCATCGGCACGACGATCGAAGCCCGCAGTCGCGGTTCGCGGTCGAGCCATTCGCGCGCTATCCAATCGTTCAGCGCCCGGGCGATCGCCTGCCCCATATCCTCGCTGTGCAGCAGTTGAACTCCGTAGAGGCAGTTGCAGATGGCGGCTGAAAAACCGTAGCGGTCGAGCAGGTTGACCCGGAGGCCGCGGAGTTGGTCCTCGACCGACGCTGGTTCGGCCAGCCGCCAGTCGGGCCGTGCATTGATCGGGGCCTGCCGCGGGAACGACGCCGTATCCAGCGTTTGCAGGCCGCGCTGCAACGAGACATCGCGCCAATATTCATCGAGATATGGCAGCAGCGCGTCCCGGTGCGGCACCGTGATCTGGACGTCGCAATCGACCGCGCCTCCATAGGGCCGCGGTGGGTCTCCTCCGACATTCAGATCGTTCATCGTCCGAAATGTCCTCCCTGACAGGCCATGTTACGTCGGCCGCTTTCAGGCGCTAGGCGCACATCCTGCCGCGATGGATAGGAACAGATGCAGCGCTCGCCGCGCCGGTCTCTAGGCTTCGTCCTCCGGCAGCAGCACCTCGACGCCATCGGCGGCGACCCTGACCGGATAGACGATCAGCCGTTCCTCGGCCGGCTCGCGCACGGCCCGGCCGGTCTCGACCTCGAAGCGCCCGCCATGCAGCGGGCATTCGATGATGTCGTCGTCGAGCCAGCCATCGGAGAGAATCGCGAAGGCATGGGTGCAGACATTCTGGGTGGCATGGAAGGTCCCTCGGACATTGCAGATCGCGAGCTTGTGCTCGCCGACCTCGACGCCGACCATCATGCCCGGCGCCAGGTCTTCGGCCGGGAAGAGGCGCGTCCATGTGCCGTTACGTATTGGCATTGCATGACTTTCACGTGATTTTCGGATAGCTGGATCGCGGCGGCTGCGGCGCCCCCGCGCGAAAGGCTGCGCAGCGCCCGTTCGGATGCCGCCGCCAAGCTTGACCGATGCGGCCATCGGCACCGCGATTGAAGGGCGCCTGCCCTTGTGCTGTAACAAGCAGACAAATGCATTTACGATAATGACAGGGCGTATCGGGAATGAACTGGCGCTACCAGGAGGTGGTCCGCTTCGTGCAAAACTGCATCGATACGGGAACGCTCAAGCCAGGGGAGCGGCTGCAATCGGTGCGCGAGATGAGCGCGCAGACCGGCTTCAGTGTCGTCACGGTGCACCATGCCTATTCGCTGCTCGAAAGTGAGGGCATCATCGAGGCTCGGCCTCGATCCGGCTTCTATGTCGCTCATACGCCCCAGATCTCGACCGATTTCCCCGATCTGGTCATCCCCGACGGCAAGGCAAGCGGCGAAGTGTCGATATCCGTTCAGCTCTACAGGCTGATGGCCCTGTGGCGCGATCGGAAGATCGAAACCTTCGGCTCGCTTCATCCGAGCAGCGACCTCCTGCCGACGCAGGAGCTTTTGACCCATATGCGCCGATTCCTGCGTAACGTTCGGCCCGACCGCCCTCCGGTCACGTCGCTGGCCGGGTCTTCCGACCTGCGCGACATCGTCTCGCGCCGGGCGGCCACGCGCGGCGTGCGTATCCGCGAGAACAACACGATCGTCACCAGCAGCAGCCAGACGGCGCTCGATCTCTGCCTCGACGTAGTCACGCGGCCCGGAGATCTCGTGATGATCGAGAGCCCGTCCTATTTTCCATTGTTCGCGGCGCTGCAGCGGCGGCATCTGCGAGCGATCGAGATCTATTCCCATCCGATGACAGGCATCGATCCCGACCAGTTCGACCATCTCATCGACACCAACGACATTCGCGCCTGCCTGCTGATGCCGGTGAACCACTTTCCGACGGGGGTGAGCTATCCCGAGGCCGTATTGCAGCGCATCGCCCGCAAAGCGGGTGACAAGGCTGTTCCGATCATCGAATACGACACATTCTCGGAACTCACCCACGCGACCAGCAATCCGCACTCGCTCAAGAATTTCGATCGCAACGACTTCGTTCTGCAGATCGGCAGCTTTGCCTCGACGCTGGGGCCGCTGGCCGGGGCGGGCTGGGTGCTGAACAGCCGCTACCGCGAGGCGATCCTGGAGAAGCTCGTCTTTACCGACCTGGCGGCCGGCGAAGCGGCGTTGCAGCATGCCATCGCTGAATGCATCGTCCGCCACAGCTATGATCGCCAGTTGAGGCACATCCGCGAGCAGTTGAAGGCTCGCATGCGCAGGGGCATGCACCTCGTCGCGCAACTGTTCCCGCGACAATGCACGATCTCCCGGCCCTCGGGCGGTTTCATGTGCTGGATCCGCCTGCCGGGAAACGTCGACTCCATTGCCTTGGCCGAGCGCGCAGCCGATCTCGGCATCTCGATCATCCCGGGACCGCTCCTTTCCGTGGCCAGCTCATTCCGCAACTTCATCGGCCTCAATTTCTCGTTCGAATGGACGGACGCGACCGAGAACCGCCTCGCCACGCTCGCCGGCCTGTTGGAATGAGGACTTTCAGATGGCAACGGGGCCTCCGCCTGAGACCTGCCACAGCTCCGGCGAGGTCTGCCCCGACCGGCGATGCGACGCCTCGTCCCTCCCTCATAACGGCGATGGAACCAATGTCCGTCGGGCGGCGGCATGCCTCGCCAGCGGAACATGGCAAGGCGTCTAGCAGCGCCGTCCGGCACCTTGGGACCGGGTTCTCCGCCAGTTCACACGCGTCTCCTCTCCGCTCCTCCCCTTGAAGCGCCGCACGTCGGTGGCGATCTTCTTCGGTGTCGGCGAGCGAGACATCGAAAGCACCTGCTCTGCCGCCCCAACCTCAGCGAAGAGCCAACGTGCGGATCGACCAAGCGCCCGGGACCGATTTTCACTATTTGATATAAAATAGAAAATCAAAAGCATACCCCTGTCAAGGAGTTGATCTGCCAATGCCGGGCGCGGGCGCGGCGAGCTTGAGACTGGGTGCACTCCCAGCCCGCGTCCATGACGCGGTTGCAGGAGAGGATCCCCTTCCGGTCGACAGATAACGGGTGGATCGCGTGAACGGGTGCCGCCGCTGCATATGCGTCGCGCGAACATGCTCGAAGAGCGGCCTCGAGAGGCGACCGCTGCTAACCTTCGCGGAAGGACGACAGGCCGAGATCGACCACGGCGATGTTCAGGAGTTGCGTCATCGTCGCGAAGGCGCCTTCGCTGTCGCGCATGCGGACGCGGTCGATCACCTCGCCATGCATGGAAAGGGAGGCGCCTGGTTCGTGGGCGCGCGCGATCGTGAGGCGGAAGGAATAGGCGAGCGCGGCGCCGATCGTGTTGGAGAGCTGCTGGAAGACGATGTTGCGGCTCGCGCGAAGCAGCGCCGTGTGAAAATCGATGTCGGCGCGGTTGAAGGCGTCGAAGTCCTGCGACTGCTTGTGGCGGCTCATGAGGCGGAAGGCCTCCTCCATCGGCGCGATGTCCGCGGCGGTGGCGCGCAGGGCTGCGAGCCGCGCCGCAGCCGGCTCGATCACCTGTCGCGCCTCGATGAGGCTCAGGACCAGTTCAGCACTTGGCCGCAGTTCCATGGACCAGGCCAGCAGATCGGGATCGAGCAGATTCCAGTAGTCGCGCGCGCGCACCACCGTGCCGACACGCGGACGTGTCGTCACCATGCCCTTGGAATCCAGAACCTTGATCGCCTCGCGCATCGCGCTGCGGCTGACATTGAACATGCCGCAAAGCTCCGGTTCGGAGGGCAGCACCGTGCCCGGCACGAATTCGCCGTCGAGGAGACGCTGGGCCAACGTCTTCACAACGTGGCGATGAACGCGCGGTTTGACGAGCGCCTTGGCAAGCGGCTTGGTCGGCGCGGCGGATAGCGTCAATTCGCGTGCCCTCTCAAGGCCGCCCGGAGCGGCTCTTCATTCATGATAGAGCACGGAACGTCCGCCATCGATGGCGATCGATGTGGCATTGATGAAGGGCGCCTCATCGCTGGCGAGAAAGACGGCCGTCATCGCCACCTCCTCGGGCTTTCCGATGCGGCCGGGCGGATGCAGGCGATAGGTGCGTTGCCGCTCCGCCTCCGGGTCGGGGAAGCCGTTCCAGTATTCGACGGCGAGATCGGTCTCGATATAGCCGGGCGCGATCGCGTTCACGCGGATGTTGCGGGCGGCATATTCGATGCCGAGCGCACGGGTGAGGCCGAGCAGGCCGTGCTTCGCCACCGGATAGGGGAAGGTGTGCGGAATGATGGTGGAGCTGTGCGAGGAGGCGATGTTGACGATCGAGCCGCCCTTGCCCTGGAGCATCACCGGCAGCACGGCGCGGCAGACGCGCCAGACGCCTTCGAGATCGACGGCCATGCAGCGCGCCCATTCGGCGTCGGTCGTCTCCAGCGGTTCGTGAAAGACGTTGATGCCGGCATTGTTGACGAGTCCGTCGATGCGGCCGAACCGGGCGACGACCGTTTCGACCAAGGCGTCGACCGAGGTCTGAGCCGTCACATCGGTCTCGACGAACAGCGCCCGTTCACCGAGCTTTTCCGCCATCGCAGCGCCGGTGAGCGGATCGCGCTCGGCGATGACGACATGCGCGCCGGCCTCGACAAAAGCGCGGGCAATGGCCGCGCCGATGCCGCGGCCTGCTCCGGTGACGATGGCAACTTTGTCCGCGAGGCGCATGCTACCAATCCACGATCGTGCCATCGGGAAGGACGGCGTTCTGCGTGTGCAGGACCTCCTGCGCGTAAGGGTGGCGCGCGCATTCGGCCTCGTTGACGGTGATGCCGAGGCCCGGCGCTTCCGGCACCTGCCAGTAGCCATCGACGCGTCGGATCGGTCCTTCGACGACATCGAAATACCACGGGACGGCGCCGACCATCTCCTCCTGGATGACGTGGTTCGGCGTCGAGACGGCGAAATGCAGCGCGGCCACGCCGGCAATCGGACCAAGCGGGTTATGCGGCGCGACGCCGATGCCGAGCGCTTCGGCGCGCGCGGCGATCTTCTTTGCCTCGAGCAGTCCGCCGCAATGGCAGATGTCGGGCTGCACGATGTCGATGGCGCGCGTCGCGAACAGCGCCTCGAAATCGGAGCGCTCGATCAGCCTTTCGCCAGTCGCGAGCGGCACGCGGCTGCGCCCCGCGAGACTGGCGAGCGCCTGGAAATCGCCCGGCTGCACCGGCTCCTCGACGAACATCGGCCGAGAAGGCGCGAGGGCCTCGATATAGGCGAGCGCTGCCCCGGCCGAGGCCGGCCGGCCGTGAAAATCGACCATGATCTCGATGTCATCGCCGACCGCGGCGCGCATCGCCTCCATCATGCGCGCCACCTTGTCCACCTCCGGCAGCGGCGCGTGGTAATGCGTATAGGGCACGAACACCGCCTTGAAGGCGCGGTAGCCGTTCTCCACCACCTCGCGGGCCCGCTCCACCAGCGGGGCAACATCCGTCGTCTCGTAGACGGCGCGCATGTCGCCCATGCCGAGATGGGTATAGACGCCGACCCGGTCGCGCACCTTGCCGCCGAGCAGGCGCCAGACGGGCACGCCGAAATGCTTGCCGAGAATGTCCCAGAGCGCCATCTCGATGCCGGAGACCGCGCTCATGCCGATGGCGCCGAGCCGCCAGAAGCTCTGCTTCGTCATGATGCGGAACGCCTGCTCGATGTCGCGGGGATCGCGCCCGATCAGCAGCGGGGCCAGATCCTCGACCGCGCCGACCACCGCGCGGGTCTTCCATTCGAGCGTCGCCTCGCCCCAGCCGAAAAGGCCCGGCTCGTCGGTCTCGACCTTGACGAAAACCCAGTTTCGCATCTCGGCATTGACGACCCGCGTCGTGATGGCAGTAATCTTCAAGGCGCACCCATACATCTGATTATTGAATGGTATCCGCTCAAAAATGGCTGGTCAACTGCGCCAGGCGGCTTGACACGCCCTTCAAACATCGGATTATTTAATCAACCAGGGAGGATGATTGATGGCTGCGGGTCGCCAAGCGGGGAAACTCGACCATTTGCGCCGCGATCGCGCCTTCTATCTCACCATCGCGCCTTTCTTGCTGATTTTCGTCGTCTTTTCCGTCTTTCCTGTCCTGTTTTCGTTCTATCTCGGCTTCAACCAGTGGGACGGCTTTTCGGATGCAAAATGGGTGGGGCTCGAGAACTATATCCGTGCGCTCCGTGATCCCGTGTTCCAGAAGGCGATCGGCAACACGGTCTATCTCTGGTTCTGGTCATCGGTGGTGACGATCGCGCTGGCCCTCGGCCTCGCGGTGCTGATCAACGAGCATGTCGCCTTCGGAAAGAGCTATTTCCGCATGGTCTTCCTGCTGCCGCTGCTCGTTGCGCCAGCGATCGCGGCGATCGTGCTGCGGCTGTTCTTTTCCTCCAATGGCGGCCTCGTGAATCTGCTCGTCGGCGCCGTATCCGGCACGCCGAGCTATTTCGATTGGCTCGGCTCGGAATTCTGGATCAAGCCGCTGGTGGCGCTGCTCGTCGTGTGGCGCTGGACCGGCTGGTACATCATCATCTTCATGGCGGCGCTGCAGTCGATTCCGCGCGACATCTATGAAGCCGCCCGCATGGACGGCGTCTCGCGCTGGGGCATCTTCCTGCGCATCACCGTGCCGCTGCTGCTGCCCGCGATCGCCTTCGCCGCCATCACGGCGACGCTCGGCGGGCTGCAGATGTTCGACGAACCCTATGTGCTGACGCAGGGCCTCGGCGGCACCAACAATGCCGCGACGACGCTCGGCATGTATCTCTTCGCAACGGCCTTCACCCAGCTCAATTTCGGCGTCGGGTCGGCCGTCTCCTGGTACATTTTCGCCGCCGTCGTGATCATGACGCTGCTCTACCGCGCCGGTCAACGCCGCCTGCAGGGCGCATCGTCATGAGCCGGCGCACCTACCAGCCCGGCCGCGGCTTCGACATCGGCGTGACGATCGGCCTCTTCCTGCTCAGCGTCCTCTTCATCCTGCCGCTCTACTGGACGGCAGTCTTCGCGACGCGTTCGCTGAACGAGACCTTCCAGTTTCCGCCGCCGCTGTGGTTCGGCAGCCATCTCGTGCAGAACTACCAGAGCATCGCCGCCGTCTTTCCGCCCTTCCGCCCGATCATCAACTCGCTGATCATCGCGCTGCCGAAGACGATCGGCCTCGTCCTCGTCAGCGCGCTCGCCGGCTATGGGTTCTCACGCTATGTGCGGGCGCCGGGCCACAAGGCGCTGCTTGTCGTCACATTCGCGACCTTGTTCTTCCCGCCCTCGCTCGCGCTCATCCCCTTCTTCCTGCAGATGAATGCGATCGGCTGGCTCAATACGTTCTGGCCGCTGATCCTGCCGCCGATGGCCTCGGGTTTCGGCGTCGTGTGGATGTACACCTATATCGGCAGCACCGTGCCGAAGGAGCTCTATGAGGCAGCCGAGATCGATGGCGCCGGCGGGATCGGCACCTTCTTCCACATCGTGCTGCCGATCATCCGCCCGGGCCTCGCGGCGCTTGCGGTCTGGACGCTGATCGGCACCTGGAACGATTTCCAGATCCCGCTGGTCGTGCTCGGCGACGGCTCCAAATTCACGGTCCCGCTCGCGCTCACGACGCTGTCCACCACGCATTATTCCGACATGCCGGCCGTGATGCTGGCGACGCTGATGGGGCTCGTTCCCGTCTTCGTCCTGTTTGCGCTTTTGAGCCGGCAATTCATCGCCGGCCTGACATCGGGCTCGGTCAAGTGAGCCGGATCGCCGCCTTAGCGGCTCGTGATCAATTGGGAGGGATGACGATGAGGAAACTGCTGGGCGGCTTGGCCGCTCTCGCCATTGCGGGCCTCGCGGCACTGCCAGCCGCGGCGGCGGATAATTCGGTTTCGGGCACGATCAATGTGCTGACCTGGCCGAACAATGACCGGACGTTCCAGGCGTTGCTGCCCGCCTTCAACGCGGCCTATCCAAACATCAAGGTCAATGTTCAGGGCATCCCGCAGGCGAACAACGCCTATCTCAATGCGGTGCAGCGCGCGATGCTGGCCGGCACCGGCACCGACGTCGCGATGATCGAGATCGGCATGATGGCGCTTCTGCGCGACAAGCCGCAATGGGTCGACCTTTCGAAGGCTCCCTATGACGCGGGCAGCTTCATCAAGGATTTCGCGCCCTTCACGGTCGCGAATGTGACGCTTCCCGACGGCAAGATCGCCGTTCTGCCGAAGCATACCGGCCCGGGCGGCATGTTCTACCGCTCGGACATCTTTGCCGAGGCGGGGCTGCCGACCGAGCCTGAGAAGGTCTCGGCGCTGTTTTCCGACTGGGATGCCTTCATCACCGAAGGCAAGAAGCTCGTCGTCCCGAACCAGCGCTGGGTCATCGGCAACGGCGAGGAGATCGTGCGTGCCATGGTGGCGGAGGCCGGCGTCAGCTATTTCGGCGCCGATGGCAAGTTCCAGATCGACAATCCCGTCTTCCGCAAGAGCCTGGAAATGGTGAAGAAGGCGGCCGATGCGGGCATGATTTCGCCCTTCACGGCCTGGAGCCCCGAATGGCAGGGCGCCTTCCAGCGCGGCCAGATCGCGACCGTCCTTTACGGCAACTGGTTCGGCGGCCTCCTGAAGCGGGCCTATGCCAGCGACCAGGGCGGCAAGTGGCGCGTGACCTTTGCGCCGGGCCTCGACGGCAAGCATGCCTTCAATTCGGGCGGCGACTATATCGGCATCCTCGAGGGATCGCAGAACAAGGAAGCCGCCTGGGCCTTCGTGAAGTGGCTCGTCACCAATGACGAGAGCCTCAAGCAGCAGTACCAGAACGACGATCTCTATCCGGCTTGGACGCCGGCCGGCAAGGCCGACTGGCTGAACTTCGCCGACCCCTATTATGGCGGCGAGAACGTCAATGCGATCTTCGCCCCGGTCCAGGCGGGCATGACGCCCTTCACGCTGAACCCGCTCGACAACACCGCCTATCTCTCGATGGGAACCGCCATCAACAATGTCGCGCGCGGGGTGATGTCGGTCGACGACGCACTGGCGCAGGTCAAGGCCGAGATCGCCGCCAAGCAGTAGTCGCGAACGAAGCGCCAAGCCGCAGGACGGCCGCCACGGGCGGCCGTCCCTCCCCAGCCCTTTCGCTATTTTGATGAGATCGCTCGGATGCTCCGCTCCATTCCGCTCGAAGGCACCTGGTCCTTCAAACTCGACCCCGACAGCCGAGGCGAGGCCGAGGGCTGGTTCCGCACGGAGCTCGGCGACACCATCGCCCTGCCGGGCAGCGTCGACGAAGCCAGGAAGACGCCGCTTTCGACCGGCGAGACGATGGCGCATCTTTCGCGGCGGCATCCCTATGTCGGCAAGGCCTGGTACGCCCGCGACTTCGAGGTGCCGGAAGGTCTCGACGACCATTTCTTCCATGTTGCGCTGGAGCGGCCGCATGGCGAGGTGAATATCTGGCTCGACGGCTACAAGCTCGGCCGCGACGAGAGCCTCTCCACCGCCGTGCGCATGCTGGCCGGACCGCTCGCCGCGGGGCGCCACCGCCTCGTCATGATGATCGACAATGCCCGCTTCGAGGCCGTGGGCGATGCGATCATCCGCAATCATTCCCTGATGGGTGACGTCGCCCATTCCAAGACCGACCACACCCAGACCAACTGGAACGGCGTCGTAGGCTATCTGCGCATCGAGGCGGCGCGGGCCTCCATCGCAAGGGTCGAGGTCGATGCCCCGAGCCGTGACGTCACCGTCCGGATCGAGCTTGACGCCTTCGACAGCGACAGCCGTTTCCCGACTTTCTTTACCGGCGCTCATCAGGACGAGATCCACTTCGCGTTCCATCTCGCCGGCCACGACGAGCCGGTTGTCGTCACGCAGCCAATTGCGGTCACCAGCGGCTTCACGGAGCTGTCGGTTTCGACGCGGCTTCCGGAGTCCGCCGGTCTTTGGGACGAATTCGCGCCGGTCATCCACCGCCTGACGGTCGAATGGCAGCGCGACGGTGTGCTGCTCGACCGTACCGAGACGAATTTCGGCATTCGCTCCTTCACGCGCGACGGGCGGCACCTGCTTCTGAACGGGCGGAAGGTGTTCCTGCGCGGCACGCTCGACTGCGCCATCTTCCCGCTGACCGGCTATCCGCCCACCGACCATGCCGGCTGGGAGAAGGTGTTCGGGACGGTCAAGGCCTATGGCCTCAACCATGTCCGCTATCATTCATGGTGTCCGCCGAAGGCCGCTTTCGAGGTGGCGGACCGCATGGGGCTTCTGCTCCATGTCGAGACGCCGGTCTGGCCGATGCTCGGCGCCGATCCTGCGCTCGACCGCTACATCCACGCCGAGGCCGAACGCATCGTGCGCGACTACGGCAATCATCCGAGCTTCGTCATGCTCTGTGTCGGCAACGAAGTGAACGGTTCGGGCCTGCACGCCTTCCTGGAGCGCTTCATCGCCAAGTGGCAGGCGCGCGACGGACGCCGCGTCTACACCGGCGGCTCGGGCTGGCCGACCATCGAGCGCGCCGACTACATCTCGAAGCCGGAACCGCGCAACCAGCGCTGGGGCGAGGAGCTCGACGGGCGGTTGAATGCGCGGCCGCTCGAAACGCGGACCGACTGGACCGACTGGGTCCAGTCGCTGCCCATGGCCCTCGTCAGCCACGAGACGGGGCAATGGTGCGTCTATCCGGACCTTGCCGAGATCGAGAAATACACGGGCGTGCTCGAGGCGCGCAATTTCATGATGATCCGCCGCGATCTCGAGGCGAAGGGCCTTGGCGCACTGGCGCATGATCTCATGATGGCGAGCGGCGCCCTGCAAACAGCCCTTTACAAGGAGGAGATGGAAGCCGCGCTGCGCACGCCCGACATGGCCGGCACGCAGTTGCTCGGCCTTCAGGACTTCCCAGGGCAAGGCACGGCGCTTGTCGGTGTCGTCGACGCCTTCTGGGACGCAAAGCCCTATGTCACGGCCGAACGCTTCAGCGAATTCTGCGGCCCGCTCGTGCCGCTGCTCCGCGCCGACGGCTTCGTCCTTGCCGCGGGCACGCCCTTCACGGCGACGATGCAACTCGCCCAGTTCGGCCCCGCGGACCTCGACGATGTGCGCATGCGCTATACGCTGCGCGACGCGACGGGACGCATCGTTCGCGAGGGAGAAGCCGATGCCGGCCGCCTCGCGACCGGCGCGCTGCACGACGTCGGCGCGCTCGCGGTCGACACGGCAGGCCTCGCGGCCCCGGCGCGCTACGAGATTGCGCTCGCGGTCGAGGGCACGAATGCGCGCAATCGCTGGTCGATCTGGCTGATGCCGGCCACGGGCGCGACGCCCGCGCTACCGCTCATCGAAACGCTCGACGCAGCAGCGCTCGATCGCATCGAGGCGGGCGAGACGCTCGTACTGGCGCCGTTGCCGGATGCGCTGAAGCCGAATGCCGTTCTCGGGCACACCGCCGCCTTCTGGAACACCTTGTGGACGGATGGCCAGGCGCCGCACACGCTCGGCCTCCTCATCGATAATGCCCATCCGCTCTTCGGCCACTTCCCGTCGGACAGCCATTCCGACTGGCACTGGTGGGAGCTGACGCATGGCCGCCGCGCCTTCGACATGGGCGGGCTCGCCCAGAGGCCGCTCGTGCGCGTCATCGACGACTGGAACGCCAACCGCGATCTCGTCCTCCTCTCGGAAGTCCAGATCGGCCGCGGCCGGCTGATCCTCTCGGCCATCGATCTCCAATCGGACCTCGAGGACCGTCTCGTCGCGGCCGCCTTTCGCAGGGCGCTCGCCGCCTATCTGGCGCAGAACGCCGTCGCCGCGCCGGCCGTCAGCCGTCACGACGCCGAAGCCTGGTGGCAGGAGGCCAGCGCCTGAGGCAGCGCCGTCCTTATTTGCCTGGCTTCCGAGGGCTCGCAACTCCCGCCGCCCTCGGGGGCCCGGCCTGACGGACACCCCTAACGAGAGCCCCTCGTCATCCCGATGAGGGCCGGCCCTTTTGCAAGCTCCTCAGGGTAGTCCCCGACAGCGCCCGCAGCTACGCTCTGCCGGCGTTCATGGCCATGCCGGCGCGTTCAAGCTGTCGTGGCGACTATCCGGAGGAAACAATTCCATGAAAATCACCGCAGTCACGCCGATCCTCGTGAAGGAGTGGCGGACGATGCTGTTCGTCAAGGTCGAGACGGACGAGGGCATTGTCGGGATCGGCGAGGCCGGCCTCACGTCACGCGAGGACGGCGTGGCGGGCATCGTGCGCGCGCTCGCGCCGTTGCTCATCGGCGAAGATGCCATGCGTTCGGAGCATCTGTGGCAATTGATGTGGCGCGGCGGCTTCCATCCCTCCGGCCAGGTGCTGTCCTCGGCCATCGCCGCGATCGACATCGCGCTCTGGGACATCAAGGGGAAGGCGCTCGGCGTTCCGGTCTACCAGCTGCTCGGCGGCAAGGTGCGCGACAAGGTCGACACCTATTGTCATCTCGGCGACGGCAATTCGCCTGAGACGCTGCTCAAATCCGCCCGGGCGCATGTCGCCGAGGGGTGGAACTGCCTGCGCTGGGCGAGCGGCGCCAGGCAGGACGGCGTCTATGAGCCGAACAAGACAGTCGACGCCGCGACCGAGGCCTTCCGGCTTCTGCGCAGCGAGCTCGGCGCCGATGTCGAACTCTGCTTCGACGCGCATACGCGCATGAGCATGGCCGACGCGGTCCGGCTCTGCCGGGGCGTCGAGCCGTATCGCCCGTTGTTCATCGAGGATCCGCTGCGGGTGGAGAACCCCGAAACCTATCGGCGCCTGCGCGACCAGACCGCCGTGCCGATCGCGGCGGGCGAGCAACTGGGGACCAAGTGGCAGTTTCGCGCGCTGATCGAGGACGAGTTGATCGACTATGCGCGCATCGACATGTGCATCTGCGCCGGCTTCACCGAATCGCGCAAGATCGCCGGCTGGTGCGAGACGCATATGATCGATATCGCCGTGCACAATCCGATCGGGCCGGTCTCGACGGCCGCGTGTCTCCATCTGAACGTCGCGACGCCGAACATGCTGGTGCAGGAGCTGCCGCGCCGGCCGGGCGAGAGCCTGGCCGATGTGATCGTCAGCGGGCATCGCTGGGAAGATGGTTGGCTGATCCCGTCCGACGCTCCCGGTCTTGGCCTCGACGTCGATTGGGAGGGCCTGACGCGCTACCCGTTCGTGCATGAGAACCTGCCGCTGTTCCGGCGCGAGGACGGCAGCTTCACCAACTGGTAACTTTCCGCAGGCGATGCAGAGCCGGCCGCGACGGCATGGTCCCGGCCGGCAACCCTCCCGAGGGGTCACGGACCAAACAGGACCTGCCGAAGCCGAGCCGGCCTTGCTGATATGCCTCAGCGTTACTCTCTTCTCCTTCATTCGCCGGCCATTGTCCCGAGATCGCCCCTCGGCAGCACGTGATAGCGCAGGTGAATGATGTCGCCCGCCAGCGGCGTCGCCGAAATCAGGGCGAGGCGCGAGGCGCCGAAGCGGTTGCCATCGAACGTCGTCGGCGTGCCGGGCTTTCCGTCCGCGATCGGCAGAACGAGCAGGCTGATTTCGTCGACGAGGTCGGCGCAAAGGAAGGCGCCATTGGTGGCGCCGCCACCCTCGAGCAGGAGCGTCTCGACGCCGAACTCGGCCCTCAAGGCGCAGATCGCGAAAACCAGATCGAGTTTGGGACCGCCAGCGAACAGATAGGATATGCCGTCGCGACGCAGTTCCGCGAGATGGTCGTCCGGAACAGCATCGGAGAGAACGGCGACGACGGCATCGCCATTCACACGGTCGCGATCGAGGTGCAGCCTTCCCGACGGATCGAGGCAGACGGCATAGGGGCCCATCCCGGCCGCCCGCGCTTTCCAGGCTTGCCGTGGATAGGAGCGGTCAGCCGATACCGGGCGTGGCGCGCCCTGCGAGAATTCGTCCATCGTATGGCGGCCGACGAGCCAGCCATCGGCGGCAAGCGCCCGATGCACCGCCTCGTAGACCTCATCGCTGGCGGCCGACGCGGGCCAGCCTTCGGGGGTGATCCGGCCGTCGATGCTGGACATCATGTGCAGGATGACGCGCGGTCGCATGGCTCGCTCCAGATTGAATTGGCCTGGTGGACTGCGGTTGGTGCCAGGTCACGCCGCGGCGGCAACTCGGCCACCGCCATTGCACCGCCAGCATGGTGCGCCCGCTTGCTGGAGAAGAGCGGGATGCGCGGACCGAGGGGGGAGACGTGGCGGGAGGGAGGCCCCGCCACGTCACTCGGAAACGCGGACCCGTCGTCAAGGGTGCGCGCGGTCCGGCGCCGGCATGGATCGACGGATCAGGGTGCCTTGGCCGCCGCAGCTGCGATGATCGCATCAGCGACCACCTGGGGCTGCGACAGCATGGCGACGTGGCTCGCCGGGGCATGAACGGTGGTCGCGTGCATGGCGTCGGCGAAGATCTTCTGCAGCGGCGGCGGGATGATCTGGTCGTTGTCGGCGATGACGTACCAGCTCGGCTTCTTCGACCAGGCCGGGTCCGTCACCTTGCCGTCGAAAGCCCCGGAGAACAGCGGCGCCTGCGTCGCGGCCAGCAGCGCGGCGGTCTTCGGCGTGACGTCGGGGGCGAAATACTTCGCCATGCCGGGCGCCGACCAGGTCAGCCAGCCCATCGTATCGGCGTGGATTTCGCTCTGCCACGGCGGCGGCTCGGGCGCGGCGGCCACGATCGCGTTCACCGATTGTCCGGTCGCCGGCGCAAAGGCGGCGACATAGACGAGGGCGCGCACCTTGTCGCTGTTGCCGGCCTCGCTGATGACGGCACCGCCATAGGAATGGCCGACGAGCACGACATCGCCGGGCTGATCCGCGATCACGCGGCGGGTCGCCGCCACATCGGCCTCGAAGGAGGAGGACGGATTGTGGACGGCGACGACGTGCAGGCCGTGCCCCTGCAAGAGGGGGATCACCTCGGACCAGCTGGAGCCGTTCGCCCAGGCGCCGTGCACCAGCACGATCGACGGCGCATCCGTGGCGACGGCCGCGGAAATGCTTGCGGCGCCGATGGCGGCGGCAATGACGACCGACTTGATGGGCATCGAATTCTTCCTTTCGCTCTGTTGTCGTTCTGGTTTGCGGTGGGGCGGGAACAACGCAGTCACCGCCGGTCGTTTGCCGGCAAGGTTCCGGGACGTCTTCGCGACGGCCGCGACACGGGCGGCGTGTCTGGGCGGCCTCGACCCCTCATTCTGGCAAGGCGGCCGGGCCGGATATTTGCGAAACTTGCCAATGTCGCGCACGAAGTTGCGGTGTTGCCGCTTGCCTCGGTGCCCGTCGACGGATGCGGCGCGTTTGGCGGGAGAGGCCCTTCCGGGACGCGCCAATCCTGGCGCAACGACAGCGCTAACGTGGCAGCCAGCCGATCGCGTCGGCATGCAGGCTGTGGATGAACAGACGCGTGTCGGTCTCGGTGGCCCCGGTGGTCCCGGGATAGACCCCGGTCGGATCCTGGAGATCCTCGACGACGCGGCCGCTCTCGTCGATGGCGAAGACATGGCCGTAGGGCTGGCCGAGCGGCAGCATCGATCGCGGCAACCGCAGCAGGACCTCGCGGATGAAGGGCTTGTCGGCGAGGGAGTCGGCAGCCGGATTGCGCGGCCGGAACAGGCCGACCCAGATGCGGCCGTCGCGGCCCCGTATCAGATTGTCCGGATAGCCCGGCAGGTTGTCGACGAGGACAAGCGCCTCAGGCGAACCGCTGGCGACGTCGAGATCCTTCGCTCCCGCGTCGATCTTCCAGATGCGGTAGCGCCCCGTCTCGTTGACGAAGAGGCTCCGTTCATCGGCCGAGAACGCGATGCCATTGGCGAAGGAGAAGCCATGCGCGACGATGCGCGTCACCCGGCTTTTCGGGTCATAGGCAAGGACCCGGCCCGTCGCCGACTGCTCGAGGACATCGAGGACGCTGGCTTCGAGCGTGCTCCCCCAGACGGACGGGGCGAAGCGCGTCGATGAGTCGGTGAAATAGATTGTGCCGTCCCTGGCGACGACGACCGAATTGGCGTAGCCGATCGGATCGTCTGCTCCGACATGGTTCGTCAGCACGGAAATCTCGCCGTCCGGCGTGATCGCGAGCAACCCCGCCATAGCGTCGGCGGCGATCATTCGTCCGTAGGCGTCGAAGGCAAAGCCGAGCACCCTTCCGCCCGTCCTGACGAAAACCCGCTGGCCGCTGCCGTCGGGATGCATGCGGATGATGGCGCCGCTCGTCATCGCGGCATAGACATCGCCGTCCGGGCCGATCGCGATGTGCTCCGGGCCGAACTGGCCCGCGACCTCGATCCTGCCAAGGCCGGACAGCCGCGTATTCGTCGCATGGGCGCCGACATAGCCGGGCGGGGAAGGCGCGGACCAGGCCACGGCCTTGATCGGCACCGGCCAGAGACAGAGATAAAGAGCCGCCCCGATGATGACCACAACGACCGCAAGGCCGGCCCGAACGAGAAATCTGCGCAAGACAAACCTCGTGCTGCAAGGGTCAGAATGTTGAAGGGCAAACGGTCCGCGCGGAGCGACGACCTCGGCTCATCATAGGAAGCCTCGCTTCTGGCCGATTGCCGGAACCTTCCGAAAACTGTGCCGATCTTGCGATTCCGGCCCTTTCGGTTGCGCCGGCTCGATCGTGATCACCGTCTGTGCAGGCGGCGATACTCCCCCGGCGTGCATCCGGCGAGCCGGCTGAAGGTCCGGGAGAAATTGGCCTGCGATCCGAAGCCGGTCTCGAGCGCGATCTCGGACATCGAGGCGTTGCCCGCTGCAATCATCCGCCGCGCGGCTTCGATGCCGCGCTCGACGACATAGCGATGCGGCGACAACCCCGTTGCCTGTCGGAAGAGGCGCGAGAAATGAAACGGGCTCAGGCAGGCCTCGCCCGCCAGCTCGGCCAGCGAGAGCGGCTCGCCGATACAGGCCTCGATCCGGTCGAGGACCCGGCGCAGCCGCCGTTTGTCGAGCGCCGGCGGCGGTTCAGCCGGTCGCCAGCGATCGACGGTGTAGCGGCCGACCAGATGCGCGGTCAGCGCCGCCCTGAGGCCCTCCGCCACGAGGCTCTCGGTGGGGCCGGCATCGCTCCCCTTGAGTCCGTGCAGAGCTTCGCCGACGCGGCTCAGCAATGGATCGGCGAAGCCGCCGACATAAGCGAGGTGCGCCCGCGACGGATCGAGACCGTGATCGATGAGCGCGCTTTCCTCCAGCAGTCTGGCCGGCAGGAACAGGATCAGGCACTCCGTCGCGCCGTCGAGTTCGAGATGCGTTTCGTCCGTTCCGGCCGGCACCAGCCAGGCCGTGCCGGGAAGCGCCAGCCCCTCTTGCATCTTCCCGTCGGCGCAGCGGCGGACGACTGATTTCCCCGAGAGGATCAGGACGAGTTCCGTGCATTCCGGCCTTACGCAATTCTGGACGCCCGGCCCGATCCTCCGATGCTCGACGCGGACGGATTCCCATTCGGATGCTCGACCGATGAGCTCGCTCGACTGGTATTTTTGTGCGGCATGGGTCACGAGGGGCATGGCGTCGCCCGTACAGATTGAAGTCCGGCACAGTCTCGCCCCGCGGCTGCCACGCGGCGAGTTAAACGCGGTTAAGCGACGTCGGCCGCGAAGTGGGCCGGTAGGCGTCGGCATGCTAGATTGACCATGACCTGTGGGGCGGCAGGAGCCATGGCGGACATCCCGGAAGAGCATATCGGCCGGTCTTTCGCGTTCGGCCCGTTCGAACTCGTGCCGCAGCGCCAGTTGCTGATGCGCAGCGGCGTGCCGGTCCGCCTCGGCGGGCGCGCCCTCGATATTCTCACGGTTCTGGTGGAGCGCGCCGGCGAGGTGGTGGGCAAGCGTGAGATCATCGCCCGCGTCTGGCCCAACACCTTCGTCGAGGACGGCAATCTCAAGGTCAACATGAACGCCTTGCGCCGCGCGCTCGACGCTGGCGACGGAGCTCCGCCCTGCATCGCCACCGTGGTCGGCAGAGGCTATCGCTTCGTCGTGCCGGTGGACGTCGCGTTATCACGCGAGCCCGACGGCGCGTTTTCGCAGCGGCGCGACAACAACCTGCCGACTGCGACGACGCGCATCATCGGCCGCGGCGATGCTGTCGAAGCGGTCCGGCAGGATCTCGCCGAGGCCCGCCTGGTCTCGATCGTCGGCGCCGGCGGCATCGGCAAGACCACGGTCTCGCTCGCGGTCGCTGAGGCCACGGTGGGCTCGCGGGGCGACGGCGTCTGGCTGGTGGAACTCGCAGCGCTCCGCGATCCCGCCCTTGTTCCCAATGCCATTGCCGCCGCGATCGGTCTTTCCGCGCATTCGGCAAACATGCTTGCCGCCCTCTGCAGTGCCCTCCGCGACACGTCGATGCTGATCATCCTCGACAGTTGCGAGCATATCATCGACGGCGTCGCCACCTGCGTCGACCGCCTGCTCGCGGCAGCACCGGGAGTCTCGATCCTCGCCACCAGCCGGGAGCCGCTGCGCGTGCGTGGCGAGAGGGTCCGCCGCCTGCCCGGCCTCGCCGTGCCCGCCGAAGCGTCGTCGATCAGCGCACGCGACGCACTGGACTATCCCGCTATCGAACTCTTCGTCGACCGCGCCACCGATGGCCGGGAGGATTTCGAGCTCAGCGATGCCGATGCACCGATCGTCGCCGCCATCTGCCGCAGGCTCGACGGCCTCGCGCTCGCGATCGAGCTTGCCGCCACCCGCGTCGACGGGCTCGGCGTCGCCGGCCTGCTGGGTCAGCTGGACGACCGCTTCCGCGTGCTCGAGAGTCGGAGGGGCGGCCCCGAGCGTCACCGGACCCTCTTGGCGACGATCGACTGGAGCCATGCTCTTTTGTCCGAAGCCGAGCGGCTGATCATGCGGCGGATTGCCGTCTTCGCCGCCAGCTTCAGCCTCGAGGCTGCCATCGCCGTCGTCGGCGGTGATGGTGCTGCACGATCGGCCATAGCCAGCGACCTTGCCAGCCTCGCCTCGAAATCTCTGCTCGCGGCCGAGATCGCCGATGGCGAGATGAACTATCGGCTGCTCGATACCGTAAGGGCCTATGGGCTCGAAAAGCTCGTCGCAAGCGGCGAACTGCCAGATACACGGCGCCGCCACGCCGAGCATTGCATCGCCTGGCTCGCCGTCGCGCAGCGCGATGTCGAGCGCCTGTCGCGTGGCGCCTGGCTCGCCCGCTATGGCGGCAGGATCGCCGATGTGCGCAGCGCCTTGAACTGGGGCTTCACCGATGAGGCAGGCACACCACTGGCCGTGCGATTGACGGTGGCCGCTATCCCGTTCGGCAAGCAGGTCTCACTGATCGAAGAGTGCAGCACCGCCGTCGAGACCGCATTGCAGGCCCGTTTCGGCGCCTATCGCACGCAGAGGGACGATCTGGTCCTGAACCTTGCCCTCGGCGCGACCGTGCTGCATTCGCGCGGGCCGCTCGGCGAGGTGAAGACCTCGCTGACCAGGGCGCTGCACCTGGCGGAACAATTGGCGGACACGGATCTGCAGCTCGATTGTCTGCGCGGCCTCTCCGAATATGAACTGTGGACCGGCGATTCACGGGCCGCGATGGCAGTGGCGGAATCGATCCGCGCGCTGGAAACGAAGGGCGAACGGGCGGCGGCGGGCGATGCCGATGCGCAGACCGGCTCCGCCCTCTCATGGCTCGGCGCCCTCGGCGCGGCGCGTCAGCGGCTCGAAAGCATCGTCTACCGGCCGCTCGTCGGCGACCCGCGCGGCGAGACCGATCGTTTCGAGTTCGACCAGAGGCTGACGGCAACCGGCGCGCTGGCGACAGTCCTGTGGCTGCAGGGCTATGCCGACCAGGCGATGGAAACGGCGAAGCGCCAACTTCGCGATGCGGAAGCATCCAACTATGCCGTCTCGCTCTGCTGCGCCCTCCTGCACGGCTCGCTGATCGTTGCCCTGTATGTCCGCGATTACGCCGTCGCGGTGCGGCATCTCGAGCGCGGCCTCGCGCACGCATCGACGCATGGGCTCTCGATCTGGCGGAACATGGGCTTTTGCGCCGGCGGAAGGCTGAAGCTTTACATGGGCCAGCCCTTCGATCTCGCTGCCTATCGTGGCGCCCTCGCCGAAATCCGCCAGGGCGGCTTCCGCATGCGCTATCCGAATTACCTGACGAATTACGGCGAGGCGCTCGCCCGGGCCGGCGATGTCGCACGCGGGCTGGCCGCCATCGACGAGGCGATCGCGCTCTGCCGGGAGAGCGGACAGGTGGTGGGCATCCCGGAAATCCTGCGCATCAAGGGCAATGTCATCCGCTTCCAGGAGCCGTCGCGGCTGGACAGCGCGGCCGAATGCTACCGACAGTCGATCGAACTCGCCCGGCGCGACCATGCCCTCGGCTGGGAGCTGCGAAGCGCCACCAGCCTCGTGAAGCTTGCGCGGCAGCAAGGCGGCGACGACGAGGCCGAGACCATGCTGGAAACGGCCTTTTGCAAGTTCACCGAGGGATTCGAGACCGTCGATCTGCGGCGCGCGCGCAGCCTGATCGAAACGCGCCGCGGCCATTGACCGTCAAAACCGGCCCTCTGTCCTCAAGGCCGCGAACCCTCGACGGAGCGGCGGCAGGATGATGATGAGCGCGGCCAGCGACGCTGCGAGGGCGACCGCGGCTATCGCCGTCTGCATCGCATGCCCCCCTGGAATTTCGGCGGCCACCAGCGGCACCAGCGTCGGTCCGAGGCCGATCCCCACCAGTGCCGTGATCGTCAGGGACAGCGCGATGGTCGTCGCCCGCATCCCGTTCGGCACGCTTTCCTGCATGACGACATGGCCGATGACATAGCCTGAGATCGAACCAAGCGCCCAGGCCGCGAAGGCAAGCGCAAGTTGCGCAGGCGTGGCAGCAAAGAAGGTCGCGACGGCGGCGATCGATGTCAGGGTGTAGCATCCGAGAAGAAGCACGACGCGCGTCGCCATGCCGTGGCGGCGCGCGAACCGGTCGGAAAGGGCCCCTCCCGCGAGCGAAGCGATCACGCCGCCCGTCGTGATCGAGAAGGCGACGAGACCGCCAGCCTCGAGTGGCGACAGGGCGTAGGAGCGCTGAAGCAGCGTCGGCAACCAGGAGACCAGCGCGTAGTCACCGATCCCTTGGGCTCCCTTGACCAGCGCAACGCGGAGGACGGCAGCGTTTTCAGCCAGCCATCCGCGAAGGACCGCCTGGAGCGAAACGAGATCCGCACGCTGGCGCTTGAGCGGCTCGGCAATGAGGAGCAGCAACGGCAGCAACAGAAAGCCCGGCGCACCGACGAGGACGAACATCTGACGCCAGGGCGCGAGCCCGCCCACCAGAGGCAAGGGATCAAAAAGTCCGGCCGCGCTCCAGCTGAGAAGGATACCACCGGCGAACAAGGCGACGCCCGTGCCGAATGTCGCGCCGAGCGAGAACACACCAAGTGCGATCCCGCGACGGTGGGGCGGGAAGCCGTTGATGATGAGCGACGACGCCGCGGGAACGAGCGCCGCCTCCCCGAGCCCGACGCCGACGCGCGCGGCGAAGAATGACCAGAAATCGGCCGCAAGCCCGCAGGTGATCGTCGCCGCCGACCAGAGAGCGACGCCGCCCGCAATCAGGTTTCGCCGATTGGCGCGATCGGCGAGCCGCCCGCATGGCAGGCCGGCGAGCGCGAAAATGACCGCGAAGCCAGCACCCTGCAGAAGGCTGATCTCGACATCCGAAAGTCTCAGCTCACGCCTGATGGGGTCGACCACCAGATTGATGACGAGGCGATCGGTAAAGGAAAGGAGAAGCGCAACACTGAGGACGGTGACGGCATACCAACCGGCCGCCGATGAACGCTCGTCCGCGCTGGCCGCCTCGATCATCACACGCTCCCCCATGCGGTACCCTGATGCTATCGACGCGGCAGCACCAAGAGTCGCATGAGTGGCCGTGCAGAGACAAGCAATGCAAAAGGCGAAGCCGTGGGAGGCATCCGTCAGCCGCCCGGATCGGACGCGTCGTCCTCGCAGCGCCTAGAATCCGGTCGCGACCCGCAGATGGCTGTGGGCATGGCTCGGCTGCTCGTCGTGCACATGATGCGCCGCGTCTTCCGTGACGGGCACCAGGCTGAGCGATCCGTGCATCACGCCGCGCTCGAGAAAAAGCGCTTCGGCATAGGAGGAAACCTCGCTGACCTGGCCGCGCATGACGGTGACGTCGATCGACGTTCGGTGATCGATCGGCACCGACAGCGCCGAGACGATCTGGTCGTGCCGATCGAGCCGCCCCTGCGGCACGCGGACTGCCAGATTGCGGACGGATTGATCAACGGCGCAGCTGAGGATTCCGAAGCAGCGTGCATCGGCCGGCGCATCGGGACGCGCCGACAGGCCGCGCCTGACGAGGTCGCGGATGACCTCGGAACGGCTCATCGCTCCGGTTGCGCTCATATAGGCGTCCACCTTGGCGGCGAGGTCATCGTCTATGGAGATCGTGATCCGTTGCATCCAGACCCTCCGTTCGGTGATCGCAGTGCCGATTGTAGGGGGCCGCCCAGAATTTCACCAGCGTGGCGAACCTATGGCTCTTGAACAGCGATCTTGCGGATGAGTATGCTGATTTGATCATTTCTTCATACGGAGTGGGTTCTTGTCCCGCCTCGCTGCTGCCGTATCCATTGGCCTTGCCGGTCTCGTTGGGCTCGCCGATCCCGCTTTCGCGCATTTCCAGGAGATCATTCCCTCGGCCGATGTGCTGCCGGACGGAGGCACGGTTGCCGTCGACCTCGTCTTCACGCATCCGGTCGAGGGCCAGCCGATCATGGAGATGAAGAAGCCTGTCGCGGTCGGCGTGCTTTCGGGCGGCAAGAAGACAGATCTCACCGCTTCGATCAGCGAGAAGCCGGTTTCCGGCAAGAGCGCGTGGACGTTCAGTTACGACCTTCCCGAACCCGGCGCCGCCATCTTCTATGTCGAGCCGCAGCCATATTGGGAGCCGGCGGAGAACAAATATATCGTCCACTACGCGAAGGTGCTGGTCGACGGCTATGCTTCGGGCGAAGGCTGGGACGAGCTGGTCGGCCTCCCCGTCGAAATCCGGCCGCTGACACGGCCGACCGGGCTGTGGACCGGCAATCTCTTCTCGGGCGTGGTGCTGAAGGACGGCAAGCCGCTTCCCTTCGCGGAGATCGAGGTCGAATTCATCAATGATGGCCGTGTGACCCCGCCGAATGACGCCTTCATCACGCCGGTGATCAAGGCCGATGCGAACGGCACCTTCTCCTATGCGATCCCCCTGTCCGGATGGTGGGGCTTCGCGGCCCTGACCGAGGCCGACAAGCCGATGAAATCGCCTGATGGCAAGGACGTGCCGGTCGAGGCCGGCGGCCTGATCTGGGTCAAGGCCACCGATATGGCGGCGAAGAAATAGCGGATCGGGGCCGGGCAAACCATGGCGCACATCCCTGACGGCATCCTGTCTGCGCCTGTCCTGATCGGCGGCGGCGTCTTTGCGGCGGCCGGTGTCGCCCTGGCGCTGCGCCGGCTGGACGACCGGCAGATCCCGCGCATCGCCGTGCTGTCGGCGGTCTTCTTCGCCGGCTCGCTGATCGCCGTGCCGGTCGGCCCGTCCAGCGTGCATCTGCTGCTCGGCGGGCTGATGGGGATCATGCTCGGCACGGGAACCTTCCTTGCGGTTCTGGTGGCGCTGATCCTGCAACTGACGCTGTTCGGCTTTGGCGGGCTGACGACGCTCGGCGTCAACACCGTGAACATGGCGCTGCCCGGCGTGCTGCTGGCCATCGCCTTCGGCCCGGCCATCCGCCGGACGGCAAAGCCTTCCGTCCGCGCCGGGCTGGCGGGCCTCGTCGGCGCGCTCGCCGTCCTCGGCACAGGCGGCATGGTCAGCCTCTCGCTCGGGCTTTCGTCGCCGCATTATGTCCCGATCGCCAGCGTCGTCATCGCGACCTACCTGCCGCTGGCGCTCGGCGAGGCCTTCGTCACCGCCGCCGTCGTCGCCTTCCTCGCGCGCGTCCAGCCCGACGCGCTGAAGCCGGCCCTCTCATGAAACGCCTTCTGCTGTCGCTGGCACTGCTCCTTGCCGTCCTCGGTCCGGCCGAGGCGCACAAGCTCAAGGTCTTCGCGGCGGTGGAGGGCAATTCCGTCCATGGTTATGCCTTCTTCATCGGCGGCGGCCGCGCCGAGAACACGTCCTACGTCGCCAAGGACGCTGGCGGCACGCAACTCGCCGACGGGCGGACCGACATCAACGGCGCCTTCGCCTTCGATCTTGTGAGGCCGCCGGCCTCCGATGTGACGATCACCGTCGACACGCATGAGGGACACATTGCCTCGGCGACGCTTCCCGTCTCACGGTTCGGCGTGACCGCCTTGGCTGCACCGGCTTCCCTGCCAGCGAAGAAGGGGCCGCAGCCTGAAGCCGCGCCGGCGCCGGCGATTGCTCCCGGGAATGCGGAGATCGCCGCGCTGGTCGACGCCGCCGTGCAGCGACAGGTCGAGCCGTTGATGGAGCAGATCGATCAGATGGATTCGCGCCTCCGCCTGACCGATACGATCTCGGGCATCTTCCTGATCCTCGGGCTTGCCGGCATGGCGAGCTGGGCACTGGGTCGCCGCAAATGACGGCGCCGCGCGACCTGCGGCTGCGGATCGTGGCGGCCTTCATCCTGATCCTCTGTATCTCACAGGTCCATTGGCTGCCGGTCGCGGTGGCGGCGCTTGCCTTGACGGCGGCGGCTGCATGGTCCTCGGGGCTGGAGCGGCATCTCTGGCATCGGCTGCTGCATGTCGAGGGCTTCATGCTGCTGCTCTTCCTGACGCTGCCGCTGACGATGCCGGGACAGCCGATCTTCTCGCTCGGCGTCGTCTCGGCCAGCCTCGAGGGGCTGGGTCAGGCCGCGCTCATCGCCTGCAAGGTATCCGCCTGCGTGCTCGTGCTCATGATCCTGCTCGGCGATGTCGAACCGGCGCGCCTCGGCGCGGCGCTGGGCGATCTTGGCCTGCCGGAGCCGATCGCGCGCCTCATCGCCATGACAGCGCGCTATCTCCAGTTGATCCGCGACGAGGCCCGCCGGCTGCACGACGCCATCCGCGCGCGCGGCTTTCGCGCCGGCTCCAACCGCCACACCTGGCGGAGCTACGGCAATCTGATCGGCATGCTGCTGGTGCGCGCGCTCGACAGGTCGCGCCGCATCGAGGAGGCGATGCTGTGTCGCGGCTATGGCGGACGCTTCCCGCGCCGCAGCCGGCCTGCGCCGACGCGATCCGACTGGATGCGCTTCACCGCCCTCGCCGTGTTAGGGATCGCTCTAATCGGGGTAGACAGATTTTGAGCGCGCTCATCGCATTGGAGGATGTCCGCGTCGCGCGCGACGGCACCGATGTGCTGCACGGCGCCAGCCTCAGCCTTGTCGCCGGCGAGCGCCTCGCCATCGTCGGCCCCAACGGCGCCGGCAAGACGACGCTGCTGCGCACGATCGTTGGCCTCGAAAAGCCGGCGAGCGGCACAGTGCGGCTGTTCGGCGCCGCCTGCGGGGAAGAGCGCCAGTTCCGCCAATACCGGCCGCGGATCGGCTATCTGTTCCAGGACAGCGACGATCAGCTCTTCTGCCCGACTGTGATCGAGGACGTCGCCTTCGGCCCGCTCAATACCGGCTGCGACGAGAGCGAGGCGGAACGACGGGCCGCGGCGGCGCTCGCCGATCTCGGGATCGGCCATCTTGCCGAACGCGTCAGCCATCGTCTGTCGGGCGGCGAGAAGCGCCTCGTCTGCCTCGCCGGCCTCCTGGCCATGAAGCCGGACGTGCTGCTGCTCGACGAGCCCACCAATGGCGTCGACAACGAGAACGGCCGTCGCCTGCGCGACGCGCTTCGCGCCTTTCCGGGCGCGATGCTGCTCGTCTCGCACGACGCCGCCTTCGTGGCCGACCTCGCGACGCGTGCCATGATCATCGAAAAAGGCACGCTCCAGCCCGCCGAGATTCACGCACACACGCACGCGCACAGCCATCCCCACCTGCATCCGACCACGCCGTCTCGGTCGTAAGCTGGCCATTCGGAATGGTCGCGCCCTTGACCAGGCTGTGCAGCGCATCGCCCCTCCCGCACCCGCCCCGGTGTTCAAGCTCTTCACCCCCGCCCACCTGTCCTCCAGAGAAGAAAGGGGAGTAACTCTCCACGCAGCGCATGGCTCGGTCCCTAAGCCGGCCTGAACCCTGCCCGTGTGGGGGGCGTAAGGAGACGCCGGAGAGCCGCGTCTGAGGCCGAATTGGCATCGTGCTCTCATAGCCTCCTGCCATGTGGACGAAATCAATCGCGCCACAACATTGCATCAAGCAAGTTCTTTTGAGGCTCATACTTCGGAAGGCCCGACAGCTGATCCAACTCCCTGAGAGTCCGGACCCAAGACACAAGCGGAAATTGCGACCCGTCAACCGATAAATTGCTTCGCAGCACACTGTCGCGTCTAGCCTCGATCGCGTCACCAAGCTTGAGGAGGTATCCTCGCCAATATGGCCATAGATACCGATTAATCATTGCTTCTGCCGCTTCCGCATTCGTAATGGCAACAAGTTTAGCGTGATCCAACAACAGACAATAGAATTCTATAAGCAATGACGTCGCGTTGGCATCGATAGATTCCAGCTCACCCGTCGTCAATTTCTGATACTTGAATTCATCAATTGCGTCATTGTCGACCCATCTGGACGCGAACGCGGAGCGATCGAAATCCTTACTCAGAAAACCGACCCTAGCCTTGTGGGATTTTGCGCGGTAATCTAGCAGCGTTGCCGAGTAGAAAAGTAATCCAAGTTCGCGCGTGCTCTCGATGCGATCACGCTCATTCGCGTCCAGCTGAGATTTCATTGATTCACGCTGCAATAACAAGGCAGCGACCACTCCAATAGATGCTACAAAAGAAAAGAACACAGCTAGAGAACCAAAGGCTTGCCCTATGTCACTCTCGGCATTCAGATCGTCTGGTTGTAAACGAGACCAGTATATGTGAAATGCTATACATATTATAGCCCCAACAATACAAAAAAATACAAAGAATGATAAGAACCGATTTTGACGTATTGCCGCCTGCAGTTTAGAGACATGCAGGGCCATGCCAGCTGTATATTTGGCGGGGGTCACTAAGCTCATTCGCGTCCTCTTTGGAGCGAGCAATGGGCAGCTTTGTGTTATCGCATGAGCATCAAGCACCTTACTTGACGCCCGTACTATAGCCTGGGTTGTGGGGCCGGTCTAGATTTGGTGGGCGGAGTTGCACCCTTCGTCCGGTCGGGCGGAAACCTGCTGTTTCATTGCATCAGCCGCCAGGTTCCGAAGTTGTGCGGCCATGAAGCGACGATCCGGCCGGTGATGGCGTCAGGCTCGCTGCGGATGAGCCGGAGGCCGGCACCGCCGGCGACGCGCCGAGCCAATGTCAGGTTGATCGCAGTTATCGACGCGGTAGCCGAAGTGACTGCCATGCTGAATCACCGCCAACACCCCGTCAGATGGCGGACTCTACCGCCAGTGGCGCCGGCCCCATGACCATGCCGTCCGCACTGGAACCGAAGTCCGGCCCGCCTCTGAGCATCCAGGTTCTATCAACCCGGCCCGGACAGGTCCGCCCGAATTGGCGCAGCATTTGCTTGCGGCATGTGTTCGATGAAGGGGGTGCAGCGGTTGGGAGCGCGATGTGAATGATCAAGTGGTCCGTGACGGTGTCGATACGATCTGGCCGATTCCGCTTTCGGCGCGCCGGGGGCTCATCCATCCAGCCTTTGCGTGGTCGGGCTTCACCTCGGCCTTCGCATCAATCGTGATCGGAGCGCGGTTGCAGGGGGATCTCGGCACGCTGGACGCGGTGCTGGCAGCAATCCTTGGTTGCTGGCTGTTGTTCATTTATTCGGCTGCGATCGGTTTCGCCGCCGGCCGTTGGGGGCTTAATTCTCAGCTGATGCTTTCCGCAGTGTTCGGACGCGCGGGCGCAATCCTCCCCGGCGTGCTCCTGGCCGGCCTCGTCGCCGGCTGGTTCGGCTTCCACATCATGTTGACCACGACGGTGCTATCGGAGGCGTTCGGCAACGTCGACATCTCGCCGCTCTGGCTGTTCGTGTTCGGCGTCCTTTTTGCCACCCCCGTCGCCACCGGTTTCAGCCGCGGCTTCGGCGTGACGGCGATCGCGTTCCCGGCCATGATCCTGTTCGCCGCCGTGATTGCCGTTCGCTACATCGCCCCGAGCTTCGGCACGCTGCTCGACGGGCCGCTTGGCGGCCGCCTGTCATTCGGCACCGGGGTCTGCGTTGCCTTCGGCATGTTCGTCGTGAGCGCGACAATGACCGGCGACATCGTCCGCTATTGTCGCACGGGTAGCCAGGCCATTCATGCAATGGCCATCGGCTTCATTTTCTCGAACCTGCCCTTCCTCATCCTCGGTGTTCTCATCGGCGCTGCCGATGTCAGGCTCGACGAGATCTTCGCGCGGCACGATCCGCTGTCGCTCGCGTTGCTGGCGCTGGTCGTGCTCTCGCACTGGACGACATGTGATGCCTGCCTCGCCAATGCGAGCGTAACTCTGAAGAGTGCCTTCCCGCGCGTGCGCTGGGGGATCATTGCTTCCAGCGCGGCGCTGTTTGGGGTCGTGCTGGCGCTTGCTGGCGCCATGGACGATGTCTTTGCCTGGGCGACGTTCCTCACCGCAGTGGTGACGCCGATCGGCGGCATCCTGATCGCCGACTATTATGTGGTGCGCACACATATCGGCTTTTCCCGCGCCCGCAACGTGGGCTTCAACGCCGCCGCTCTCATCGCTCTCGTTTTCGGCGTTGCCGCGGCACTGGTGGCACGCGCCTTCCTCATGGACGAGGTGACGCCGCTCATCGGCGCCCCCGCTGCCGGGCTGTTCTACCTGGCTCTGGCCGCGCTGGCGCCGGATACGCTTGGTGCATGGCTCGGACGCGACTCGCTCGGCGCCGAGGCGGTTGACTGAAACCATGGCACTGCAACGGACGAGGTTTTCCTCCGCGCGTCTGCCGATCGAGGCCCGGACGGGCCTTGTTTCCATCATTCTCGTCTCGTCGCTCGCCTTCCTTCTGCTGCAGGCCCGCAAGGACGTCCTCGGCAGCCTCGCCATCCACGAAGCGCGCCTCGCCCTGCAGTTCGCCACCGTCGCCGCGCAGCCGGGTATCGCCGAGATGAAGACGGTGATCGACGATCCGGGCCGTCCACCCGGCGACCCGTCCGGCCTGTCACCATTGCCCGGCCAGGTGACCATCGCCATCCCGGTCGAGCCGATCGGGATGCGCGAGCCGGCGCTCGCGCTGCTCGGGGTCAACGTCTCGCATTTCGACGATACCGGCGGCCGGTTCGTCATCCGCAACGGCAAGCTGTTCGCGGCGAAGGCAGATAAAGCCGTGGCGGTCATGACCTCGGCCCCTGTTCTATCGCTTGCCGATGGCCTGTTTGGCCGGCTCGCCATCGACATCGGCTGCGTTGTCTTCCTCGGCTCCATGCTGCTTCTGGTGCGCGAAAGCCGCCTCAGCGACTATTCCGTCCGGCGCCTGCTCGATGCCTCCCCGGTTCCGCTCATCCTGATCGACGCCGGCGGGAGCGCCGAATATGCGAACGCGCCTGCGCTCGATCTCTTCGACGATAGCGGACAAGGGTCGTTGACCCAGCTCGGTATCGGGCTCGGGCGCCATGAGGCGCTCTACAGCTGGCTGGTCGCGTTGCCGGAAAGCGGGGAGCACATCGACACGCGGGAATTCGCCATTGCCTCCCCGGCACGGCCGCTGCGCCGCATTCTTGTGTCGCGACAATCGCTCATCGTGCGCGCGCGGCGGATGATCATCGCCAGCATCGTGGACATCACCATCCGCCACGAGGCGGAGATGGCGCTGGTCAAGGCGAAGAACGTCGCCGAGGATCTCGGACGGATGAAATCGGAATCCCTCGCGATGATCAGTCACGAGCTGCGTACGCCGGTCAACGGCGTTCTCGGTCTCGCGCAGATCCTCGCCAAGCAGGATCTTCCCGAGGGTGCGGCGCGGATCGTGCGCCGTATGGTCGAGGCGGGCCGCACGCTGGGCGTGATCATCAACGATATCGTCGACCTCGCTTTGCTCGAGATCGAGCATCTTCGGCTTGGCCGTCGCGGCTTCGATCCGCGCGAGACGATCACCGCGGCCGTCGGTCTCGCCAGCGCCGCCGCGCCCGAGAAGATGCTGACCGTGAAGGTCGCGATCATGACGCCGCTCCCGGCAGTCGTCTTCGGCGATCCAGCACGGCTGCAGCAGGTGATCGTCAATCTGGTCGGCAACGGGATCAAGTTCACCGAGGCAGGCCGGGTCGAGGTGCGGGTCGATATCGCGCGCAGCGATGCAGAGCGCATCGAGCTTTCCATCGAGGTCATCGACAGCGGTATCGGCATCGCAGCGGACGTGATACTGCGCCTTTTCCAGCCCTTCTCGCAGGCAGAGACCGGCCGCGCGCGCCGCTATGAGGGGACGGGACTAGGCCTTGCGATCAGCAAGGGCCTCGTCGAGGCGATGGGTGGGACGATCTCGGTCACCAGCGTGCTCGGGGGTGGCTCGACCTTCCGCGTCCGCCTTCCATTCGGACTGCTTGCCGCGACGGAGGAGGACGAGCCTCCATCCGTCCTGGCGCGGCACATTCTGGTCGTCGACGACGTTGCGCTCAATCGCGACGTCGTCGCGGATCTGCTCCGCGCCGAGGGCTGCGAGGTGCAGACCGTCGGCTCGGCAGAGGCGGCGTTCGAGGCGATTGCGGCGGAGCGCTTCGACATCGTGCTCATGGATATCCGCATGCCGGGCACCGACGGGCTCGCCGCGACGCGGATGATACGCGCCGAAACCGGACCACACCGCCATGCCGGCCCCATCCTCGGACTGACCGCCAATCCCGCCCCGACCGACCGGCCGCTCTACCTCTTGAGTGGCATCGACGGCATCGTGGAGAAGCCGGTCGAATCGGAACGGCTGCGCGCCATGCTCCGCCACCAGCCGGCCATCGAGCCACCGATGCAGGAACCGCCGCGCCTTTCCCATCTCGTCGCCCGGCTCGGCCGCGAGCGCGGTCTCAGGATCATGCTGTCCTTCATCGAGGTTGCAGAGACGGCCGTCGAGGCGATCGCCGAAGGTTGCTCCCGGCACGATGTCTCGGGCATTTCCGAACATGCCCACCGGCTGGCCGGGGCTGCATCCAATGTCGGCTTCGATGCCCTCGCCGCAGCCGCCGAGGAACTCGAGACAGTGGCGGCGACGGGAAGCGCGCTGTCGGTTTCCGACGCCGCGGTCAAGGTCGTGGCGGCGCATCGTAGTGCGCTCGCCTTTGCGCGCGCCTTCGCGGAAGGCAAGACGGCACAGGCGCATCAGCTGGCCGGATAGCGCGCCTGATCAGGCCGAGAGCAGATAGCCGACGCCGTGAACGGTGGTGATGAGGCTCGGCCGGTCCGGATTGACCTCGAGCTTGCGGCGAAGCCGCCGGACCAGTGTGTCGATCGTTCGATCGAGCGGATCCCAGCGGCGATGGCCGGACGCGGCGATCAGCCGGTCGCGCGACAAGACCTGGCCGGCATTGCGGACGAAGACGCAGAGAAGGTCGAACTCGGCTGTGGTCAGCGCAACCGGCTCGCCGTCCTCCGCCGTCACGCTGCGCCGACCGATATCGATGACATAGCGGCCGAAGGCGAGCGTCTGGGCCGGGCTGTAGAGATGGCTGTGGCCGACCCGGCGCAGCAGGTTGCGCACGCGCGGCAGCAGTTCCCGCTCGTCGACCGGCTTAGCGATATAGTCGTCGGCGCCGTATTCGAGGCCGAGGATGCGGTCGACCTTGTCGTTGCGTCCGGTGATGAGGATGATGCCGAGTTCGGACTTCTCGCGCAGCGTCCGCGTCAGCGTCAGACCGTCGGTGCCTGGCAGGCGGATATCGAGCAGGACGAGATCGAGCGGCCGCGCCCGCATCATGCGCTCCAGCCCGTCAGCATCGGCCGCGGCGCGCACCCCATAGCCCTCACCCTCCAGGAACCCCGTCAGGGTCTCCCTGATCGAGGCGTCGTCGTCCACGACGCCAAGCTGCCGTTCCGTCTGAGCCTGTCGCACCACGCGTCTCCCGTTTACAAATTTCTACAAGATTATCCCTGCGGTTCAAGGACCGGCGCGGACTCGTTCACATCGGGCCGGGAAGATCCGAGGCGTCAGACACAACGCCGGGCGCAATGCCCAGAATCGGAAACGGCGCCCCTTGAACGATCGGCATCTATCCATCGCGACGACGGACAGCCCGGTGAGGCTCGGCGCCAAAGCGGTCGAGAGCCGCCCATGATCGCCTTCACCGTGCTTCGCCGGATCGGCGGCTCCATCCCGAGCCTGATCGGCGTCATCGTTGTGACCTTCCTGCTGTCGCGCGCGCTTCCCGGCGATCCGGCCGTCTATTTCGCCGGGCCGGCCGCGAATGCGGAATCCGTGCAGCAGGTGCGCGAGAGCCTCGGCCTCGACAAGAGCTGGCCTGAACAGTTCGTCCGCTACATCGTCGACCTCGCCCATGGCAGCCTCGGCAACTCGCTGACGACAGGCCAGCCGGTGATGAGCGACTTGATCCAGCGCCTGCCAGCCTCGATCGAGCTGACGCTCGCCGCGCTCATCTTCGCCATCGTCGTGGCGGTACCGCTCGGCGTATTGGCGGCGGCGCGGCCGGATTCGGCGATCGACCATCTCTGCCGGGGCTTGGTGACGGTCGGCGCGGCCTTCCCGACCTTCTTCATCGCGCTGCTCTTCGTCTATGTCTTCTACTACCTGCTCGGCTGGGCGCCGCAGCCGCTCGGCCGGCTCGACGAGATCTATTATTCGATGCCGCAGCAGGTCACGGGGCTGCTCACGGTCGACACGCTCATCGCCGGCGATCTCGACGCCTTCCGCGGCGCGCTGGCGCAGCTGATCCTGCCCTCCATCGCGCTCGGCCTGTTCGCGCTGGCGCCGATCGCCCGCATGACGCGCGCCTCGATGCTGGCGGCGCTCGGCTCCGATTTCGTGCGGACGGCGCGCGCCAACGGACTGTCGCGCCGGACGATCCTGTTCACCTATGCTTTCCGCAATGCGCTGCTCGGCATCGTCAACACCATGGGCATGGTGTTCTCGTTCCTGCTCGGCTCCAACGTACTGATCGAACAGGTGTTCGGCTGGCCGGGGATCGGCTCCTACGCCGTCAGCGCCGTCATCGCCTCCGACTATGCGGCGGTGCAGGGCTTCATCCTGATGATGGCGATCGCCTATGTGCTGCTCAATCTCGGCGTCGATCTCGTCGCGGGCCTGATCGACCCGCGCGTCCGGTACGAGGGCTGAGGCATGGCCGTTGCGACCCGCCTGCGCGATCTCCGCTACGCCTTTGGCGAAAACCCGCTGACCGCCGTCGCCGCCGCCATCTTCGCGCTCCTGGTGCTGTGCGCCGTGTTCGGCCCGGCCCTTGTGCCCTATGATCCGCTCGCCACCAATTCCGAGATGCGGATGGCGCCCCCCTCGGCCGCGCACTGGTTCGGCACGGACCAGCTCGGTCGCGACATCTTCAGCCGGGTCGTGGTGGCCGCGCGGCTCGATCTCGGCATGGCGGTCGCCGCCGTCACGCTGTCGCTCGCCATCGGCACGGCGCTCGGCGCCATTGCCGGCTATCGCGGCGGGGCGGTCGACGCGGTGGTCGGCCGGATCTTCGACACGATCATGGCCTTCCCGCTGTTCGTGCTCGCCATGGGCATCGTCGCGGCGCTCGGCAATTCGGTCGCCAACATCGTCATCGCGACGGTGATCATCAACCTGCCCTTCTACGGCCGCTACGCGCGCGCCGAGGTCAATATCCGGCGCGAGAGCGCCTATGTCGAGGCGGCGCGGATGGGCGGCAACGGCGCCGCCAGCGTGCTCGCCCGCCACATCGTGCCGAACATCCTGCCGCCGATGATGGTGCAGGCCTCGCTCAACATGGGCTGGGCGATCCTCAACGCTGCCGGCCTTTCCTTCATCGGCCTCGGCGTGCGCCCGCCCGAGGCGGAATGGGGCATCATGGTCTCGGAAGGGGCGAGCTACATCTTCTCCGGCGAGTGGTGGACGTTCGTCTTCCCCGGCGCCGCGCTCGTGCTCGCCGTGTTCTGCTTCAACCTGCTCGGCGACGGGCTGCGCGACATGATCGATCCCCGGAGGCGCACATGAACGCGCCGCCGATCCTCGATGTCGACGCGCTCAGCCTCGACTTCCGCACCCGCGCCGGCCGCGTCAAGGCGCTCGACGGCGTCTCGTTCCAGGTCGGCAAGGGCGAGATCCTCGGCATCGTCGGCGAGAGCGGCTCCGGCAAGTCGGTCAGCGCCTTCGCCATCATGGACCTGCTCGACGCCAATGCCGAGATCCGGCAGGGCGGAATCCATTTCGCCGGCACCGACCTGATCGCCGACGGCCGCGTCGCGCTCGACGAGATGCGGGGCCGCGAGATCTCGATGATCTTCCAGAGCCCACGCACGGCGCTGAACCCGATCCGCGCCGTCGGCCGTCAGATCGAGGACGTGCTGATGCGGCACGGGCCGATGACGCGCGCCAAGGCACGCGAGCGGGCCGTGGCGGCGCTCGCCCGCGTGCGCATCCCCGATCCGGAACGGCGCTACCACGCCTATCCGTTCGAGCTTTCCGGCGGCATGTGCCAGCGCGTGATGATCGCCATGGCGCTCGCCTGCGAGCCGCTGCTGCTTATCGCCGACGAGCCGACAACCGGCCTCGACGTGACGACGCAGGCGGTCGTGCTCGACCTGATCCGCGACCTGGTCGACTCGTCGCGGATGGCGGCAATCCTGATCACGCATGATCTTGCGCTTGCCGGCGAATATTGCGACCGCGTCGTCGTCATGCATGCCGGCCACGCCGTCGAGACGGGGCCGATCGGCGCCGTGCTCGATCATCCCGCCCATCCCTATACGGCCAAGCTGATCGCGGCGACGCCATCCTCGGCGGAGAGCGTCGAGACGCTCGCCAGCATCCCCGGCAACCTGCCGAGCCTCATCCGCGACGATCTGCCCTTCTGCCGCTTCCGCGACCGCTGCGAGCGGCGGATCGCGCGCTGCGACGCGGAGCCGCTGCCGGTGGAGACCGTCGGCGAGGACCATACCGTGCGCTGCTGGAGGCCGCTGTGACCGCGCTGCTCGAAGCGAAGGGCCTGAAGCGCTTCTACAAGGTCGGCAGCGGCCGGCGGCGCGGCACGCTGCATGCGCTCGACGGCGTCGACATCGCCATTGGCCGCGGCGAGAGCGTGGGCCTGGTCGGCGAGAGCGGCTGTGGGAAATCGACGCTCGCCCGCGTGCTCGCCCGCCTGGTCGAACCAAGCGCCGGCTCGCTCGTCTTCGAGGGCGAGGATATCGGCGCCATCCCGCTCGCCCGCTTCGTCACGAACCCGGCGCGGCCGCGCATCCAGATGGTGTTCCAGGACCCGACCGAGAGCCTCAACCCGCATCTGACCGTCGCCGACGCGATCGCCGATCCGCTTCGAAGGCTCGCCAGGCTCTCCGGCGCCGCGCTCGACAGGCGGGTGCGCGAGGCGATCGACATGGTCGGCCTGCCCGAGGCATTGCTCGGCCGCTATCCGCATCAGCTTTCCGGCGGCCAGAAGGCCCGCGTCGGCATCGCCCGCGCCATTGCGGTCGGACCGGAACTGCTCATCCTCGACGAGCCGACCTCGGCGCTCGACGTCTCCGTGCAGGCGGTGGTGCTGAAGCTGCTTGCGGATCTCCGCGACCGGCTCGGCATGAGCTATGTCTTCGTCTCGCACGATCTCGACGTGGTCCGCCTGCTCTGCGAACGCGTCGTCGTCATGTATCTGGGCGAGGTGATCGAGACGGCGCCGGCCGAGACACTGTTCGAGCGGCCCGCCCATCCCTATACGCGCGCCCTCATCGCAGCGATCCCGCATCCCGAGCGACGCGGAAAGCACCCGCCCCGCCTCGACGGCAGCCCGCGCAGCCCGATCGATCCCGATCCGAATATTTGCCAGTTCTACGGCCGCTGCCCGATCGGCCAGCCGGTCTGCGCCGAGAAGCGGCCGCCGCTCCGGCCGGTCGGCGAGGGACATCTCGCCGCCTGCCACTTCGCCGGCCAACCCTCCTCAACGACAGCAACATGACCAGGGAGCAAGCGCCCATGTCTTCCGCCTCCGATAACGCCATAGCCCGCCTCAGCGCCGTCGAAATCGCCGAAAAGATCAGGACGAAGGAGCTTTCAGCGCTCGAGGTGACGGAAGCCTCGCTCCGCCGCATGGAGGCGGTCGAGCCGCATATCCGCGCCTATTGCGTGCCGACGCCCGAGCTCGCCCGCGAGACGGCCACAGCGGTCGACCGCAAGATCGCCGCCGGCCAGGATGCCGGCCCGCTCGGCGGCGTGCCGATCGGCATCAAGGACCTCGTTGCCACCAAGGGCATCGAGACGGCGATGGGCTCCAACCTCTACAAGGGCTGGGTGCCCAAAGAGGACGACATCGTCGTCGAACGCCTGAAGGGCGCCGGCGCCGTCATCCTCGGCAAGACCAACGTGCCGGAATTCGGTTACTCGGGCGTCGGCCACAATCCGCTCGGCGTCACCACCCGCAATCCCTGGAACCTCGCGATGACGCCCGGCGGCTCGTCTGCCGGCTCCGGCGCCTCGGTCGCCTGCGGCGTGTCGCCCTTTGCGATCGGCTCGGATGGCGGCGGCTCGATCCGCATCCCTGCCGCTCATTCCGGCCTCTATGGCATGAAGGCCTCGATGGGCCGTGTGCCGCTTTATCCCGGCTGTCGTGACGAGCGTTTTCCGGGGGTCTCCTCCTGGGAATCGCTTGAACATATCGGCCCGATGAGCCGCACGGTCGCCGACTCGGCGCTGATGCTCTCCGTCATCGCCGCCGGCCCGGACATGCGCGACCGCTACTCCATTCCCGGACCGGAATTCGACTGGAACGCCGCGGCGGCGGTCACCTCTCTCAAGGGGCTCCGCGTCGCCTATTCGTCCGACTGGGGCTATGCCGCCGTCGACCCCGAGGTGCGCCGGGTCGTCGGCGAGGCGGTCAAGGTATTCGAGAGCGACCTCGGCTGCATCGTCGAAGAGGCGCATCCGGGGTGGGACAATCCCGGTGCGCATTTCTGGACGCTGGTGATGGCCGAAACCGATCTGACCGGGATGCGCAAGATGATCGAGGGCCGCGAGAGCGAGGTATCGCCGCATCTCGTCGCGCTGCTGCAGCGCGACTGGACGGCGTCGGAGATCACCGACGCCAAGACCATCCGCAAGGCGGTCGCCAACAAGATGTGGAAGCTGATGCAGAACTACGACATCCTGCTGACGCCGACGCTCGCCGTGCCTCCGTTCCCCGTCTACATGCAGGGGCCGGAGATGATCGAGGGCCGCATGGGCTCGACCGGCGACTGGCTGGCCTTCACCTTCCCGCTCAACCTGACCGGACAGCCGGCCGCCTCGATCCCCGCCGGCTTTACCAAGGACGGACTGCCCGTCGGCCTGCAGATCATCGGCCGTCATCTCGACGATCCGATGGTGCTGCGCGCCTCGGCCGCCTTCGAGGCCGCGAGGCCTTGGGCAGAGGTCTGGCCGCCGCTCGTCACCGAGATGGGTCTCTGATCGATGGTCTGGTCTCCCGAAACCGGCAGCCTCGACTTCAGGACGCTGCATGCCGCCTATCGCGACGGCAGCCTGAAGCCGACAAATGTCGTCGCAGCCGTCTATGACCGCATCGCCCGGCGCGGCGCCGATCCGGCCTGGACCACGCTGGTACCGCGCGAAGATGCGCTCGCCGCCGCAGCAGCGCTCGAGACCTCCGGCAAGGGCCCTGACGAGCTGCCGCTCTACGGCCTCACCGTCGGCATCAAGGACAGCTTCGACATCGCCGGCTATCCGACGAGCGAAGGCTGCCGCGCCAACGAGCATCTGGCAACGACGACCGACCCGGCCGTGACCCGGCTCACCGATGCCGGTGCGATCGTGATCGGCAAGAACAACATGGACCAGTTCGGCATGGGACTGGTCGGGGTGCGCACCGACTACGGTATCCCCTCCTGCGTGTTCAATTCGGACTACATCTCCGGCGGCTCGACTTCGGGCGGCGGCGTGGTCGTTGCGGCGGGGCTCGTGAGCTTCGCGCTCGGCGGCGATGCAGCCGGCTCGGGCCGCGTCCCCGCGGCGCTCAACAACCTGGTCGGTTTGAAGCCGACCAATGGCCTGGTGCCGCTCGGCATCTCGCCCGCCGGCATGGGGGCCAGCCATACGATGCTGACACTGACCGTCGAGGACAATGTGGCGGCGCTCCGGACGCTGATCCGCCATGACGAGGCCGATCCGCTGTCGCTGCCCGCGGCGGCCAGTTTCAATCTCGACATCGAGCCGATGCCCGAGCGCTTCCGCTTCGCCGTGCCGAGCCGCGAGAGCCGCATCTTCGCCGGCGACCAGGACGCCGAGGCGCTGTTCGACGCCGCGATCGGAAGGCTCGAGGCGATGGGCGGCACGGCGGTGCCGTTCGACTATGCGCCGCTCCATGCCGCGGCGCGCATGCTCTACGAGGACGCCTTCATCGCGCGGCGCTATGCCAACCTGAAGGACATCTACGACCGCGTCGGCGATCGCTTCCATCCGGCGACGCGCACGATCCTCTCCTCGGCGCTCGGCTACAGCGCCGCCGACGTCTTCGTCGCTCAATACAGGCTGGCCGGCTACCGCAAGCTGGCGATGAAGGTGTTCGAGGATGTCGACGTGATGGTCGCGCCGACCACGCCGACCACCTTCACCATCGCCGAGCTCGCCGAGAAGAATATCGAGCGCAACGCGGTGATGGGCTCCTACACCAATTTCGTCAATCTCATGGAGCTCTGCGCGCTCGCCGTCCCGAACGGCTTCCGGCCGGACGGCCTGGCGCAGGGCCTCATGTTCATCGCTCCCTCCTTCGCCGACAACCGCCTCCTCGGTTTCGGCGCGGCCTATCACCGATCGCTCGGCCTGCCGATGGGAGCGGCCGGCCATCCGCTTCCATGACGCCGTCGTCCAACAACCGCTGATGCAGGGGAATCACGCATGTTCGAGATCAATCGCAGGCAGGCTTTCGGATTTTTCGGGGGCGCGGCCGCCCTCGCCATGAGCGGTGGCTGGCGCGCCGCCGAGGCGGCGACGCCGAAGGACACTCTGATCCTTGTCAACGAGATGGGGCCGAATTCGCTCGACACCATGCTGCCGGCCGCCAACGACCAGGCGCGCATGGTGGCCTGGAGCGTCTATGACCGGCTCGTCACGCACGGCACCAAGACGATGCCGAACGGCGCCACCGGCTATGACGCGACCGTCTTCAAGCCCGAGCTCGCCGAGAGCTGGGAAGTGCTCGACGGCGGCAAGACGATGATCTTCCACCTGCGCAAGGACGCCACCTTCCACGACGGCAGCCCGGTGACGGCGGAAGACGTCAAATGGTCGTTCGACCGCGCCATCGCGGCCGGCGGCTTCCCGGCCATCCAGATGTCGGCGGGCTCGCTCGTGTCCGCAGACCAGTTCTCGGTCGTTGATCCCGCGACCTTCAAGATCACCTTCGAGAAGCCGAACAAGCTGGCACTACCGGATCTTGCCGTGCCGGTGCCGGTCATCGTCAACAAGAAGCTGGCTCTTCAGCACGCGACCGAGGCCGATCCCTGGGCGCTCGAATGGACGCAGCGCAACGACGCCGGCTCCGGCGCCTTCAAGGTGCAGAGCTGGAAGCCGGGCGACCAGCTCGTGCTCACCCGCTTCGACGACTGGAAGAGCGGCCCGCTACCCGAAATGAAGCGCGTCGTCTTCCGCCAGATCGCCTCGCCCGGCACGCGCCGCGCGCTGCTTGAGAAGGGCGATGTCGACATCTCCGTCGGCCTGCCGCCGAAGGATTATGCCGAACTCGCCAAGGACGGCAAACTCAAGGTCATCGGCACGCCCGTGCAGGGCGACCTTCTGTTCATCGACATGAACGTGCAGATGAAGCCGTTCGACAATCCGAAGGTCCGCCAGGCGATCGCCTATGCGATCCCCTATCAGCAGATCATGGACAGCGCGCTCTACAATCGCGGCGTTCCGATGTTCGGTGCCGAGCCGGAGCCGGCGACCTATCCGCCGACCTGGCCGACGCCCTCGCCGTTCAAGACCGATCTCGACAAGGCCAAGGCGCTGCTGGCCGAGGCCGGCCTGCCCGACGGCTTCGAGACCACGCTCTCCTTCGACCTGTCGCAGGCGACGACGCGCGAGCCGATTGCGCTGCTGGTGCAGGAATCCCTCGCCAAGATCGGCGTCAAGGTGACGATCGAGAAGGTGCCGGGCGCCAACTGGTTCGCCAACATGGCGTCCAAGAAGATGCCGTTCGTGATCGCCGAGTTCTATCCCTGGCTCGACTATCCGGAATACCACTTCTTCTGGACCTATCACGGCGGCAACAACTCGGTGTTCAACACCGCCAACTATGTGAACCCCCAACTCGACGCCCTGATCGAGACGGCGCGCTTCACCACCGACGACGCCGAATACAAGAAGACGCTGTCGGAGATGGTCGGCATCGTCATGGAGGACGTTCCACGCATCCCGCTGGCGCAGCTCTTCGGCGACGTCGCCATGCAGCCGAATATCGAGGACTACGTGTACTGGTTCCACCAGCACATCGACTATCGCACCATCAAGAAGTCGTAAGGAGGAATGGGGATGCGTGATGCTTTCGGGGCCTTCGTCCCGCATGTCGACTGCGTCGTCCAGGGATCCGGCAAGGGCCCGCTCGCGGGACTGACCTTCGCCGCCAAGGATCTCTTCGACGTCGCGGGATATGTGACGGGAAGCGGCAATCCGGACTGGGAGCGCACGCATCCCCCTGCCCGTCGCCATGCTTATGCCGTGGCGGCGCTGCTCGATGCCGGCGCGACGCTCGCAGGCAAGACCATCACCGACGAGATTTCGCTCGGTCTCGTCGGCCGCAACCAATTCTACGGCACCCCGATCAACCCCAAGGCGCCCGATCGCGTGCCGGGCGGCTCGTCGAGTGGCTCGGCCTCGGCCGTCGCCGCGGGGCTCGTCGACACCGCGCTCGGCACCGATTCCGGGGGGTCGGTGCGCACGCCGGCCGCCTTCTGCGGCCTCTACGGGCTCCGGCCGACTCATGGCCGCATCCCGGTCGAGGGCATGGAAACGCAGTCGCCATCTTTTGATACCTGCGGATGGTTCGCTGCCGATGCCGAGCTCTTCGCGCGTGTCGGCGAGGTGCTGCTCGCCACGCCGGCGGCCGGCAGCCTGCCCGGCCGCATGATCGTGGCAACGGACTGCTTCGCCATCGCCATGCCCGAGGTGCAGCAGGCGCTGGCGCCGACCGTGAAGCGGCTCGGCCAGCATTTCGGCACCGTGATCGAGGCCCCGCTCGCCGAGGGCGACATCCTCGATTGGTCGCGCAACCAGTCGCTGCTGCAGCGCGGCGAGTTTTCCAAGACCTTCGCGCCCTGGGTCGAGCGGGTGGTGCCGCGCTTCTCGATCGAGGTCGGGACATCGCTGGCTCTGGCGGCGCTGCTGACCGAGGCCGATCTCGAGGGTCCCAAGGCGTTCCGCGCGGTTGCGAAGCGCCGCATGGCCGACCTGCTCGGCGACGACGGCGTGCTCTGCCTGCCGACGATGCCGATCCTGCCGCCCTTCCGCGACGAGCCGTTCTCGGCGCTGATGCGCTCGGTCGGCCGCATCATCGAACTGACCGCGATCGCCGGCCTCACCGGCCATCCGCAGATCAACCTGCCGCTCGCCGACTATCAGGGAATCCCGGTGGGTCTGTCCCTGATCGGTCCGAGGGGATCGGACGAGCGCCTCGTCGGGCTCGCCCGGCGCGTAGCAGCGGGCTGAAGGGGAGCACCGCCGCGCCGCCTCCCCAACCACAGCGGAGCTTCGCCTGCTCGCCAAGCGCGACCTCGGTCGGGCCGGTGTTCTTCTGCGCCGATAATCTCGTAGCCTGCTTCGCCTATCGATGGGTGCAGTGCGGATGAGATCACCGTCGTGATCAGCGGCCGGGCATAGCGCCGCCGCGGCGCGATTGCCCGCTATCCGGGTCTTTCCGGCAAGGTCGTGCTCGTCACGGGCGGCGGCAGCGGTATCGGCGCGACGATCGCCCGGCGGTTTCATCGTCGACGGCGGCTGGGTCTGATCGCCGGTGGCCGCTCACCCTGTCGTGGCCCTCACGAGAGGCGCATCCGCCTCGTTCCCAGTCTGACTAACTCTATGAGACCTTCCCTCTTTCGGCGAGGAAATCGAGCAGCGCCCGCACCCGCGCGGGAAGCGGGCCGCCCTGGCCGATATGGATGGCGTGGAAGGCTTCGCGGTCGCCGGGGTTGAGGGGTTCGAGCACCGGCACGAGGCGGCCGGCGGCGATGTCGTCCCGCACCGTGAAGGCGGCAAGGCGGGCGAGACCGGCGCCCCCGAGCGCCAGCCGCCGCAAGCCCTCCCCGTCGCTCGCCTGAACCCGCCCCACGGCCGGCACGACGACGACATCGCCGTTCTTCCTCATCGGCCAGCCATCGACGGTGCGGACATAGCCGAACCCGAGACGGTTGTGGCGATCGAGCTCCTCGATCGTTTCCGGCGTGCCGAAGCGGGCGAGGTAAGCAGGACTTGCCACCACCATCATCGCCGTATCGCCGAGCTTGCGCGCGACGAGGCTCGAACTCTTCAGCGGCCCGGCGCGAACCGCCACATCGGTCCGCTCCGCCAGGAGATCGACGACCAGATCGGTCTGGACGAGATCGAGAGTGACGCCCGGATGGCGATCGAGAAATTCCGGCAGGATCGGCGCGAGCACATGATAGGCATAGGAGGCGCTGGTGTTGAGGCGGATGCGCCCCACCGGTTGTTCCCCGGCGCCGGCGCTGCGCTCGGCATCCGCGATATCGGCAAGGATGCGTGTCGCGCGCTCATAGAAAGCGCACCCTTCCGGCGTGAGTTGGAACGCGCGCGTCGAGCGGTTGACCAGGCGGGCACCCAGGCGACCTTCAAGCCGGGCGACGAGCTTGCTGACGGCGGAAGGCGTCATGCGGCAGGCGCGCGCGGCGGCCGAGAACCCGCCATGTTCCACGACGGAGGCGAAGACCTCCATTTCTCCGGTCCGGTTGATCTCCGAGCGCGCCATTGGTCCTTCAATTCATAAATGATGTTCCATTCGGCATTCTATATCATGTGACATTCACGATCTATCTCTGTCCCGAACCTCAACCATGCGGGACAGACCATGCCGTTGGCTCTCTACGCCCTGACGGCCGGTGCCTTCGGCATCGGCGTCACCGAATTTGTCATCATGGGATTGCTGCTGGAGGTCAGCGCCGATTTCGGCGTCTCGATCGCAGCGGCGGGCCTGCTGATTTCCGGCTATGCGCTCGGCGTCGTCGTGGGGGCGCCCGTGCTCACCGTGCTGACCGAGCGGTGGCCGCGCAAGACCGTGCTGCTCGGCCTCATGGCAATCTTTGTCGCCGGCAACGCCGCCTGCGCGCTGGCCCCGAGCTATGGTTTTCTCATGGCCGCGCGGGTGCTGACCGCGCTGGCGCACGGCACCTTCTTCGGCGTCGGATCGGTGGTTGCGACCGGCCTGGTTCCGGCCGATCGCAAGGCGTCGGCGATTGCCGTGATGTTCACCGGGCTGACGGTCGCCACCATCCTCGGGGTACCGCTCGGCACCTGGATCGGCCAGCATTTCGGCTGGCGCGCCACCTTCGCCGCCGTCACCGTGGTCGGGCTTGTGGCCTTTGCGGTCATCGCGATGCTCGTCCCGAAGGATCGCGAGACGCCGCCAGCCGGCGACTGGCGTCATGACCTCGCGGCCATTCTCCGCGCGCCTGTGCTGCTTGGCCTCGCCACGACAGTGCTCGGCTATGCCGGTGTCTTCGCGGTGTTCACCTATATCGCGCCGATGCTGACGCAGATCACAGGGTTCAGCGCGGCGGCCGTGTCGCCGATCCTGCTGGTGTTCGGCGGGGGGCTCGTCATCGGCAACCTGCTCGGCGGCAGGCTCGCGGATCGCAACCTCATCGCCACCATTTTCGGAACGCTCATTGCGCTCGCCGTGGTTCTGGCGGCGATGGCGATCGGACTTCGTTCACCCGTAGCCGCCGTGTTGCTCACCGGCCTCCTCGGCGCGACTGGCTTCGCCACCGTGGCACCGCTCCAGATGTGGGTGCTGTCCAAGGTGGAAGGGGCCGGACAGAGCCTCGCATCCTCCTTCAACATCGCCGCTTTCAATCTCGGTAATGCCGTCGGCGCCTGGGCTGGCGGCGTGATGATCGACCACGGCCCCGGCCTCGCCTTCGTGCCGCTCGCATCAGTGCTCTTCCCGGTCGCTGCGATCATCGTTGCGGCGCTGGCTGTCACGACCAGCCATCGCGCTCTCTCGACTATCTGAAAAGGAACATTCTATGGACACTCGTTCTCTCGGCCGTTCCGGCCTCAAGGTGCCCGTCCTCAGCTTCGGTGCCGGCACATTTGGCGGCGCAGGCCCGCTGTTCGGCGCCTGGGGAAACACCGATGTCGAAGAAGCGCGCCGCCTTGTCGACATCTGCCTGGAAGCAGGCGTCAATCTGTTCGACACGGCCGATGTCTATTCCAATGGCGCTTCCGAGGAGGTGCTCGGCGCCGCACTCAAGGGGCGTCGTGACAAGGCGCTGATATCAACCAAGACCGGCCTCCCGATGGGCGATGGACCTAACGATGCCGGTTCGTCGCGCCTTCGCCTGATCCGGTCCGTCGAGGATGCTCTGCGGCGGCTCGGCACGGATCATATCGACCTTCTGCAACTGCACGCCTTTGATGCGGCGACGCCAGTGGAGGAGGTGCTCTCCACGCTCGACACGCTCGTGCGCGACGGCAAGGTCCGCTATGTCGGCGTCTCCAATTTTTCCGGCTGGCAGATCATGAAGGCGCTCGGTGTTGCCGACCGTCATGGCTGGCCGCGCTATGTCGCCAACCAGGTCTATTACTCGCTGGTCGGCCGCGACTACGAATGGGACCTGATGCCGCTCGGCGCCGATCAAGGCCTCGGCGCGCTGGTCTGGTCGCCACTCGGCTGGGGTCGTCTCACCGGCAAGATCAGGCGTGGCGCGCCGCTGCCCGAAGGAAGCCGCCTGCACGATACGGCGAGCTATGGGCCGCCGGTGGAGGACGAGCACCTGTACCGCGTCGTCGATGCGCTGGAAGCGGTGGCGGCGGAAACCGGAAAAAGCGTCCCCCAGGTGGCGCTCAACTGGCTGATCCAGCGGCCCACGGTGTCTTCGGTCATTATCGGCGCGCGCAACGAGGCGCAGCTTCGCCAGAATCTCGGCGCCGTCGGCTGGACGCTTTCGGCCGAGCAGATTGCCAAGCTCGACGCGGCAAGCGCCGTCACCGCGCCCTATCCGCATTTCCCCTACCGGAGGCAGGAAGGCTTCGCGCGCCTCAATCCACCGATCGCCGGATGAGTTGACCATCAGGGTTTAGAACAAGGCTCAAGCGGTGCGGGAGCACCTGGCAGGCCTTGCCGGCCCGAACATTGCGTGCGGACGACAGAGCGACAAGGGATTGGATGGAAGAGCGGCAGCCGGTGGCGGCCAGGTCTGCAACCGATCGGATAGCCGACGCCCGCACCGTCCATCCTTTGATCGAGCGAAGCGTCCTGAAGAACACGTCGCGGCCATTCGCGGGGCCCGCCGGCCCGTGAAGAAACCGACGGTGCCTGGCCTGAAGGCTAATGCAGCGAGCGGATGTTCGATCAACTATCTACTGGTCCACAACCGATCCGTCCTTGTGCAGCCGTGTATGGATGGTACGGGGGCGGTACGGGAACTTCTCCGCAGCGTCGGGGCACAAGGAGATGCCGATACCCGTTCGTCGCTGATGGTGAGGAAGCCGTCATCTTCGCCTTCCGGCAGCACGTGCTGCTGCCGCTGGATGACTGCCTCTACGCGCTTCAAGCGACGATCCCGCCTCTGACACGGTCGTCGCTGCATCGCTGCCTTCAGCGTCATGGCGTCAGCCCGGCTTCCGGAGGTCGAGGGAGACAAGGAGCCGAAGAAGCGGTTCAAGCCCTATCCGATCGGCTTCTTCCACATCGACATCGGATCTTAACCGATAACGGCATCCAGTTCCCCTTGCCGCCGCGTTACGCAAGCGGTCCGACGGCCCGCTACATCACGCGGATGTTCGCGATGCGCTGCCGTGAGAACGACGTCGAGCACCGCTTCACCAAGATCAACCATCCCTGGACCAGGTCGAGCGGATGACGCTCCTCAACCCGCAGATCCAGCCCGGCCGGCGGATTAAGATCGACCAGGCCAGCATGCAGCAAGCGCCGCTGAGCCTAGTGCGGCTCCGAGGTGCAGAACGCCATGATCCCGAGCATGGCGACAGACGATTTGTACAAGGTGCTGGCGGTCGACCATGCCGGCGACACCAGAGGCAACCCCTACTACACGCATGTCGTCTGCGTCCGCATCGACGGCGAAGGTCCGGCCCGGTCAACCTGTCGCAACGCGGCGTCGTGCTGGATCCGAGTGACCACTGATCGCCGTTACGCCGGCAAGGCTTTGTCCGCGATCTGGAGCACCACCGCGATAATCATCGCAACCGCCGCAGTTGTGACCCATTTCGACTCACGCGAATATCGTCGACGTCCTCGAAGAATCATCGCGGATCTTGATCGTTGCAGCCTGAAGGCAAGCCCCGCGGCAACCAGGCTGAATCCAAGCGTCGCCCACGACAGGATCGCGTGAATCGGCGTTCCCCAGACTCTGTCAACCCCCGGACGCCATCATCGGCGCCACCACCACGAGGTCAATATCGGGGAGTGACCAGGCGCTATTCGTCCGGGACGGTTGAAGCTTTGACGGCCTCATCGATCTCGGTTTCCCCTGCCTCCAGAGAATAGGCAGCTTCCTCCGGTCGCTCGCCCCATCGGGGAAACGCCTGCAAGTCCAGCCCAAACAGATCCAGAGCCCGGCCAATCGTGTGGGTAACCACATCGTCGAGGGACTGAGGGCGGGTGTAGAAGGCCGGAACGGGCGGCGCGATAATGCCGCCCATCTCGGTCACCGCCAGCATGTTCTTGATATGCCCGGCATGCAGCGGCGTCTCCCGCAACAGCAGGACGAGTCGGCGGCGCTCCTTGAGGCAGACATCTGCTGCCCGGCTGATGAGGCCGGACGTGACGCCGTTCGCAATGTCGCTCATGGTACGGATGGAGCATGGCGCGACGATCATGCCCATGGTGCGAAACGAACCGCTGGAGATCGGCGCCGCGATGTCCCCCGGCGCATAGACGACATCCGCGAGGCGGCGGAGCTCGTCCGACGACATTTCGGTCTCATAGGCGCGCGTCATCTCGCCCGCCTTGGAGACCACCAGGTGACTCTCGATCTTCAACTCGCGCAGAGCCTGCAGGAGGCGGACGCCGTAGACGATGCCGGTAGCGCCGGTAATGCCGACGATCATCCTGCGGCGGACATGACCCGACGGGCTGTATCGCGTCATGCCGGCGTCGCACCCACATGCCTCGGATCGAAATTCGAAGGCGGTGCCGGCTTCGCTTCGAAGGCAAACGGACGATCAGACAGCGTGTAGCGATACCAGGGCGCGTCGTTGAGGCGGCCGAGCTTGTGCCGGAGATTGCCGAAGGCGCGGTAGATCACCGGATATGGCTGGCCATGATAGTGCTTCAAAATGTCGAGCCAGGCGCGCGGCGACGCGCCGATGAAGGCTTCCATGTCCTTCGTCAGTTCATCCTCGGACATCGCCACGACACCGGCTGGCGGATCGCCAAGATCCGTGACGGCGCTTTTGATGAACTCGTCCGGGTTCCAGTTCCCGCCAAGCGGAATCGTGCAGTCCATGCCGATCTTCGACGCGACGCCGGGATCGGTGCACATCGGATCGACGGTCATGGTGTTGCAGTCCTTCAAGATCACCGTGTCGCGATCCGGCATGAAGCGGAACGCCATGGCGGCAAGTACAGCCTGGTCGTCCCAGATGTCGACGTCGTCGTTGAAGACCATGGCGACCTTCGGCAGGCCCTGCTTCGAACAGGTGAGCATCAAGCCCAGCGCCTGTTTGGCGTCGCCGATGCCGAGCGGCCGGATCTTGGCATACGCAATGTTCGACAGTCCGCCGGCCGGACAGCGAACCTCGGTGACGTCGATGCCGGCAAGGCGGAGCGCCCCATAGAGATCCGCCTCGATGGCCGGAAGCTGGAGCATGTTGTCCGTATACCAGGGATGCAGGCCGCCGATGGTGCAATGCTGGTAGATCGGATTCTTGCGGTAGGTCATCGCCTTCACCTTGAGGCGATAATTGTGCTTCATCCCGCCGCCATACATGCCCGTATATTCGCCGTACGGACCTTCGTCGAAGGTCAGCCCTTCGACGGCCATCAACTCGCATTCGAGTACGAGCTCGGCATTGGCCGGCACCATCACGTCGATGGTCTCGCATTTAACCATTTTGGCCGGCGCGCCGTAGAAGCCGCCAAGCACCTCGAAATCGTCGGTGTCACCCGGCACCCCGACCAGCGCGGCGATCTTGTCGAGCGTCGGGCCGCCGATCACCATGGCCACTTCGAGATTCTGCCCCTTCGCCGCGGCCGCCATCGCGTGGATACGCTGACGATGAGAGGTGCAGGTCATGTCCACTGATTTCTCGTTCCTCGAGCGGAACATGGAGCGGTAAATGCCCCAGTCGTAAACACCCGTATCGGGGTGCTTGCTGATGAAGAGATTGTCGTTGCTATAGGCATGACCATCGCGGTCATGATGCAGGAAAAGAGGAAGACGGGTGATGTCGACCTCGTCGCCCTTGAGGATCACCTCCTTGCAAGGCGCGGTATCGACGACTTCCCACGTCTTTCGAAGTTTCGCGCGGGCGACCATCTGCAGACCGGTCTGCGTCTTGTCGCATTCCATGGCCCAGGCATACATGTCCTGGTTCGAATAGGCGTTCATGAGAACGCTGAATTCCGAATCCTTCACCTTTTCGATGAGGACAGCCTTGGTGGGATTGGCTTCGACGATCTTCGGTATCTGGTCGACGCGAACCTCATCCGGAATGCGGACGAGGAAACCCGCACGCTCCATGGATTGCACGAAATCGGGGAGCGATTGCTGGGACGCCATGATGGGAATTCCTGCGCTGGCTTAGTAGAAGGCGGGCTCGGGCTGTTCGGACTGCACATATTCGCGCAGATGGTCCAAAAGGGCGCCCCAGAGGGTGTTGCACTTTGTGAAATTGGCCTCGTCATGGGGCCAGCCGCCATGCGTCACGTGCAGGCGCACCCTGCCATCGACCTGCGGATCGATCACGAAGCGCGCGGTGGTCCCCACGGCGTCGCCAGGTCCCTTCGTGCACGTCCAGAGGATCTCCTCAGGGCCGTCGAGATCGATGCGCCACGCAAAATCCGGCCGGTTCGGATATTCCAGGATCCACTCGGTACCGAGAGCTCCGGTGCCCTGCACCAGCGGGGTGTTCCACCCACGAATGCCTTCGGCGGTGCCGAGTGCTTGTCTCACGGCCTCGCTCGTGCCCGAGATGACGATCTCATGATGTAGCTTATACGCCATAGTGGCCTATCCCTCCCCTTACTAGCAGCGATTGTGGCCGGCGCGCACTGCTCGTGGCAAGTGACTTTCTCGCAAGAGTGCGCCGAATCATTCCGTACAACTTGTAACCGAAGTTGCACCCCGGTCTTCGATCTGGCCACTGTCGATCGTGATCCCTCCGACAGCGAGATAGCACGGGCAACGTCCCTAGCGGGACATTGTCCCGACCGCCGAAGACCTCGGCCTGACCCGCAAACATGTCCACGAAGCTCGTATCATCCGCGACGCCGAGCTCGCCAGGCCCGGCATCGTCCGCCGCACGCTCGACAAGCGGCATGTCGCATTCCATGTTGCATGGATCCGCCGCTTCCCACTGGAAATCGGCAGAAATCATGCAAACCAGCGCGACGCGGCAGCGGGGCGAACCCTGCTAAGTCATTGAATGTTGGCGCACCCGAAGGGATTCGAACCCCTGGCCTCTGCCTTCGGAGGGCAGCGCTCTATCCAGCTGAGCTACGGGTGCTGAGCCGTCGCCTCTCTTAGACGAAGGCGGGCGACGCTTCAATGGCGAAAGACGAGTGCGCGCCGTCGATGCGACGCGTTCTCGCCCGCCTCCGCCTCGCCGGGCTAGATCAGCTTGTACTGGCGGGCCTTGTTGCGCAGGAAGGGCAGGCCCTCGGCCAGGAGCTGCTCGCGGCTGTCGGCTACCGGACGCCAGACTGAAAGGGCCGCGGCAAGCTGGGGCGGCATATGGACAAAGCTCTCCATTGCCATGCCACCCTTGAAGCCGATGCCGGCGAGCCCGGCAAAGACCTCGTCCCAAGCGATCGTGCCGGTACCGGGCACGCCGCGGTCGCTCTCGGACAGGTGGATGTATTTCAGGTGCTCGCCGCCGGCGAGGATGGCGTTGGCCTGGCCCTTCGCCTCGATATTCATGTGATAGGTGTCGAGATGCAGGAAGATATTGGGCGCGCCGATCCGCTCGATCAGGCCTAGCGCCTGTTCGGTCGTGTTGATCATGTGGTTTTCGTAGCGATTGACCGCCTCGATGCCGAGCTCCAGTCCGAGCGTGCGGGCATGAGCCGCGACCTTCTGCATCACACGGGCGACGATGTCATATTCCGCTTCCGTCGGCGGCTTGCCGGTGCGCTCGCCGATCGAGCCATAGATGACGCCCGACAACGCCTTGGCGCCGATTTCGGCCGTCTTGTCGAGCGCCAGCCTGAGAAACTCATAGGCCTTGTCGGGGTTGCTGGTCGGGCGGGCATCGTCCGGCAGGCCGAGCGAGCAGACGGCCTCGAGCTCGTGCTTCTGGAGCAGCGCGCGCGTATGGGCGGTATCGACCTTGCCCGGTTCCAGCAGCGCGATCTCGACGAAGGCAAGGCCCCGCTCCGCCGCCTCGGGAATGGCGAGCTCGGCAGCCTCGCGCGTCCAGCTATGTGACCAAAGACTGGTGTGGATTCCAAAGCCCTGCATGTCCGTCTCCTCCTTCGTCGATGCGACGGCTTGTCGGTGCGCCGTTTCCGCGTTGTCCAAGGCTAGTGCAGTTTGATGCGGCGCGACACCGCGCGCATCCGCCGCAACCGCGCATTTTCTTGCATTGTGCACGACTGCCGGCGGGCATCTCGATGGCCGATCGCCGGCGCCGTCCCCTAGGAAGCCACAGGCGGATGGGGATGCATGCGGCGGGCAACGAAATGCGCGATCGAGGGGCCCGTCAGCACGATGATGAAGAAGCGGACCGCCTGCAGCGCCATGACGAAGGAAAGATCGACGGGGGTCGAGGCCGCGATGACGGCGATCGAATCCATGCCGCCGGGGCTTGTGGCGAGATAGGCCGTGAGCGGATCGATGCCCAGCAACAGGACGAGAAGCCCTGCCAACACGGCGCTGAAGGTCATCAGGGCGAGAATCGAGAGCGCGATCATCGGCATCACCCGCGCCGCGTGACGCACGACCGCGCGCGTGAAGCCAAGGCCGATGCGCCAGCCGATCAGCGCATAGGCGAGCGAGAGCAGCCATTCCGGCAAGGTGATCTGAATGACGCCCATCCCCTGCAGCGTGGCACCGGCGATCATCGGGACGATCATCGCGCCGGCCGAGATCGGCAGCCACCGGCCGACGATCGTCCCGACCACCGCCACCGCGATCGTCGCCGCGAACGGCCCGGGCTCCAGCGGAGGAAACCAGACGACCGGTGGCGGATGAAGATCGCCGATATCGAGTGCAAACCGCGCAACGAGCGCCGCGCCGGCTGCCACCATGACGACGCGCATATATTGCATCAGCGCGACGAGGCGCGCATCGGCGCCGGCGGCTTCGGCCATCAGCACCATGGCGGAGGCACCACCCGGCGAAGAGCCCCATACAGCGGTTGTCCCGGGCACGATCCGGCGATGGCCCATGAACCAGCCGAGCGCGCTGGAGGCGAGGATGGTCGCCAGCACCACTGCCACGAAGAGCGGCCAATCGGCCAGGAACGCGACCACGATCTCCGGCGTCATCGCGGAGGCGATCAGCATCGAGACGATAGCCTGCGCCGCCAGCGACAGCGGATTGGAGACGCGGATCGTCGCGCCGCTCAGCCCGGCGGCGATGGCCGCGATCATCGGGCCAAGCAGGAGCGCGGCCGGAAGCCCGACGACGAACAGCCCGGCTCCGAGAATGAGGGATACCGCGAGCACGATGATCCATTGGAGGAATCGCGGCGCGGCACCGAACATCGTGGCAGGAGTGGTTGAGATCATCGGCCCCGGAACGCCTTGCGGAACCGATGATATCCGAACTGCTCCATCGCGCCACCGCCATTGCGGCAACCGCTCGCCGCCGTGCTATAGCTCGGGGGCTTCGGAGAAGGCCGGCCATGCTGCAATTCGTTCCCCAGACCTCGGTTCTCGTCGCTTATCTCGTCGCGGTCGTCGCGCTGACGCTGACGCCGGGGCCGGATATGACGCTCTTTCTCGGCAAGGCAATCGGCCAGTCGCGGCTGGCCGGCTGCGCGGCGTTTCTCGGCGCGTCGACCGGGCTGGTCATCCACACCGTACTGGTAGCGGTCGGCCTGTCGGCTCTCCTCGCCGCCTCCGTCACCGCCTTCACCATCCTGAAAGTGGTCGGCTCGCTCTATCTCGTCTATCTCGCGGTTCAGGCCATCCGCCACGGTTCGGCCCTTTCGGTCGGCGGAAAGGGCACGTCCGATCCGATCGGCAAGGTTTATCTGAAGGGCCTCGCCATCAATCTGCTCAATCCGAAGATCATCGTGTTCTTCGTGACCTTCCTGCCGCAATTCGTCTCGCCCGGCGATCCGCATGCGGCGGGCAAGTTGATGTTTCTCGGCATCCTGTTCGTGGTGGTCGCCACGCCGATCAGCCTGGCCCTGATCTGGTTCGCCGGTTCGATCGCCACCTTCCTGAAGCGCTCGCCCAAGGCGACGCGCGCCGTCGACTGGCTGTTCGCCGGCGTGATGGGCGCCTTCGCCGTCCGGCTCATTCTGGCGCACGGAAAGTAGCGCGCTCGCGGAGGCCAGCTCCGCGGCCGGCGACCACCCAATAGACGAAGCCTGCGGAGAAACCCGCCGCGACCGGCGGCAGGAACTCCATATTGCCCGGCAGGCCGACGAGCTGCAGCGCGAAGCCGAGCGCCCCGCCGAACAGAACCCAGGCAATCAGCGAGCGAATGGCGAAGATCTCGGCGACAGCGATCGCGACCAGAAAAGGCAGCAGCGCGCCCTCGGCAAGGATGCCGGTGAGAACGAAGGCCGGCGCCAGCGCGCCCGGCGGCATGCCATCCGGCGCAAACTGAAAGTCATCGGGGTTGAAGCCGAAGGCCAGGAGGTAGACCGCGACCGCGACGAGGATCGCCGCCATCAGGCCGAGCGGAATGATGAGGATGATGCGCAGGAACGTCCGCATCTCACGAGGCCTCGCTGATCGCCTCAAGGAAGGCGTCGCCATAGAGCGACAGCTTCTTCTCGCCGACGCCCTGCACGGCCCGCATCTCCTCCCGCGTCGACGGGCGGAGCTCCGCCATTTCGATCAGCGTCCGATCCGGAAAGACCATATAGGCGGCGACGCCCTCGTCGCGGGCGATCTCGCGGCGCAGCGCGCGGAGCGCCTCGAAGAGATTGGCCGCCTCGCCTTCGAGACCATCGGCCCGGCTCTCGCGCGCCGATGACCGGCGGGCGCGCGGCGGCGCATCCTCGACCAGGCGCAGTTCGATCGTCTCGCGGCCGAACAGGATCGCCTCGCCCTTCTCGGTCAGGCGGAAGCCGCCATGCTCCTCGCTGGCCTCGGCGAGGGCGCCCGCTGCGAAGATCTGGCGGATCAGCGTGCGCCAGCCATTGGCGCTCCGTGCCGTGCCGACGCCGAACGTCTTGATCTTGTCATGGCCCTGGCGCTGGATCGCCTCGGTCGCCTCGCCGCGCAGCACGTCGATAAGATGTCCGGCACCATAGCGCTGGCCAGTGCGCGCCACGGCCGAGAGCACCATCTGGGTCTCCCGCGTCGCATCGGCGAGCGCCGCCCCGCCCTGGCAGAGATCGCAGGCACCACAGGGGCCGCTCTCCTCGCCGAAATAGCCAAGCAGCGACTGTCGGCGGCAGGTGGCACTTTCGGCGAGATCGATCATCGCCGAAAGGCGGCGGTGCTCCAGACGCCGCTGCGCTTCCGACACCGCCTTGTCGTCGATCTGGCGGCGACGAAAGGCCATGTCCTCGATGCCGTAAAGCGTCAGCGTATCGGCCGGCAGCCCGTCGCGGCCGGCGCGGCCGATCTCCTGATAATAGAATTCGACGCCGCCCGGCAGGTCGGCATGGATGACGAAGCGGACATCGGGCTTGTTGATGCCCATGCCGAAGGCGATCGTCGCGGCGACGACGACATTGTCCTCCTGCAGGAAGATGTCCTGGTTCTTCGCCCGGAGCGCAGCGTCCATGCCGGCGTGATAGGCGACGGCG